>Ga0256834_1000773_pt1 | contig 22505 bp, 22 predicted proteins | sample 4281140metaG_FD_190536 | JGI IMG/M metagenome (GOLD analysis project Ga0256834, IMG submission 190536) | Hydrothermal vent microbial communities from East Pacific Rise, Pacific Ocean - 4281-140 | ecosystem: Environmental > Aquatic > Marine > Hydrothermal vents | place: Pacific Ocean: East...
AAATTATCGGCGACTTAAAACCATCATGGCGCATAATTTTAACTGCCTCACGCCCGTCCATATCAGGCAGACCAACATCTAAAATCATTAAATCAAAATTTATAGTTTTAATTTTTTCAAGCGCATTGATAGCATCACCTACCTCATAAATATCAAATTCTTTATATCGAGAAAGCTGCTCAAGCAGGTTTTTCCTTAATTCTTCGTCATCATCTACTAAAATTATTTTACGCTTATTCATTTTTCAAAGCCAAACCTTATTTCATCAATTCACTAGCATACTAAAGCCTCCCCCATATTCTTCCAATCAAATAAAAGTGAGGCAAAACTTATTATTTTCTTTCACCAAACAAAGCCGAGCCAACTCTTATATATGTCGCCCCCATAGCAATAGCCGTTTCAAAATCTTTGCTCATTCCCATTGAGATATTTTCAACCCCAGCAAGTTTTGCTAATTCAACCATTTGCGCAAAATATGACCCAACAGGCTGACTGATCGGCGGAATACACATTAACCCAATCACATCTAATTTATAAACCTCTTTACATTTCTTAACAAACTCCACCACTTCAGAAATGGCTATCCCTGCTTTTTGCTCCTCATTACCAATATTCACTTGCACAAAAATAGGCAATTGTTTGCCCGCTAAATCCATCTCAGTCCGCAATTTCTTTGCCAATTTCTCCCTGTCAAGCGTTTCAATAACATCAAAAAAAGCAATAGCATCACGCACTTTATTAGTTTGCAACGGCCCAATTAAATGCAATTTAACATCAGGATATTTTTGTTTTAACTTAGGCCATTTCCCCAAAGCCTCTTGCACTCGGTTCTCACCATAAACCCTAAGCCCTGCCTCAAGCATATTTGTTACAATATTTGCATCATAGGTTTTACTAACCCCAACCAGAACAGGCTTTTTATTTAACACCCCAAAACGCTGTTCAGCCTTTTGCATTCTCTCATAAATGGAAAATAAATTCTGTTTGGCTTTATCTTTACTAATATTCATTTCATTTCCCACAATTCCCCATTGACTTAAGCTTTGCTTATTATATTGATACTTGTTAGTTAAATTCTACTCTTTAATTTATAGCAGGACATTTATAAAGTGAATGATAATATGTTTGAGCGATATAATCCTCGTGACAAAGAACCACATTGGCAAAAAATTTGGCATGAGCGCGATAGTTTCGTTTGCTCAAATGATGATAAACGAGACCCCTATTATGTATTAGAAATGTTCCCCTATCCTTCTGGGCGCATTCACATGGGGCATGTAAGAAATTATGCACTTGGTGATGTTGTTGCTCGCTATCAACGTGCAATTGGCAAAAATGTGTTACACCCAATGGGCTGGGATGCTTTTGGACTTCCTGCTGAAAATGCCGCCATCAAACATAAAATTCACCCAAAAGAGTGGACATATAAAAATATCGAAAATATGCGCACTCAACTTAAATCTATGGGTTTAAGCATTGATTGGACGCGTGAGTTTGCAACCTGTGACGTAGAATATTATCATCAACAGCAGATTTTATTTTTGGATATGCTTGAACAGGGATTACTCTATCGTCGCAAGTCTAAAGTAAATTGGGATCCAATTGATCAAACAGTTTTAGCCAATGAGCAAGTAATCGATGGCAAGGCATGGCGATCTGGCGCAATAGTTGAGCAACGAGAATTAGCGCAATGGGCATTCAAAATAACCGATTATGCCGCTGAACTACTAGAGGCAATTGATGATTTAAAAGATTGGCCCGAAAAAGTCAAAACCATGCAAAAGAATTGGATTGGCAAATCTGAGGGTCTAAGAATAGTTTTTGAGATAGTAAAAAACGATATCACCGATAAAAAAACCTTAGAAGTTTTCACCACCCGAGCTGATACAATTTATGGTGCTTCTTTCATTGCCCTATCACCAGATCACCCACTAAGCGAAACCCTCGCCGCAAACAACCCAGCCTTAAAAGCCTTTATTGCAGACTGCAAACGCCAAGGCACTTCAACTGAAGCAATTGAAAAAGCAGAAAAGCGTGGTTTTAATACATCGATTCACGTGAAACACCCAACTCTTGAAGGGCAAACATTAGCAATCTATGTCGCAAATTTTGTTTTAATGGATTATGGCACAGGTGCAGTGTTTGGTTGCCCAGCCCACGACCAACGAGATCTTGATTTTGCTAGTAAATATGATTTAGCCGTCACCCCCGTTGTTCTGCCCAAAGGCGAAGATGCAAATAGTTATAAAATTACCGACCAAGCCTATACTGGTATTGGCACTATTTTTAACTCAGACAGCTTAAACGGATTATCGATTGAAGAAGCAAAAGCAAAAATCACCACCATTTTTGAGCAACAATCAATTAATGGAACACCCGTTGGCACAAAAGAAATAAACTATCGCCTGCGTGATTGGGGACTTTCTCGCCAACGCTATTGGGGCTGCCCCATTCCTATAATTCACTGCGATACTTGCGGCATTGTGCCAGTTCCAAAAGACCAACTTCCAGTAAAATTACCTGACGATGTAAGTTTTGATAAACCAGGCAATCCGTTAGATCATCATAAAACATTCAAACATGTAAAATGCCCCGATTGCGATAATGATGCTTTGCGTGAAACCGACACTATGGATACTTTTGTTGATAGTTCATGGTATTTCGCCCGCTTCACTGCACCAAATGCCAGTACGCCAACCAAGCCAGAGATCGCCAATAAATGGCTGCCAGTAGATCAATATATCGGCGGCATTGAACACGCAATTTTGCACCTACTTTATTCTCGTTTTTTCACCCGTGCGATGAAAAAAACAAATCATCTTGATTTAAGCGAGCCATTTAAGGGCATGTTCACCCAAGGCATGGTTACGCACGAAACCTATAAAGATCAAAATAACAACTGGCTCTCACCCGAAGAAGTCAGCATTCAAACCATTGATGGCAAGCGCATAGCAACTGAAATTAAAACTAAAAAACCTGCCATTATTGGTGCTATAGAAAAAGTTTCAAAATCTCGCCGCAATGGCGTTGATCCTGATGAGATATTAAAAGTCTATGGCGCAGACACCGCCCGCTGGTTCATGCTTTCAGACAGTCCACCAGAACGAGATGTTGAGTGGAGTGACGCTGGAGTTGAGGGTGCACATCGTTTTGTGCAACGGGTATGGAAATTAATATTGCAATCTATTGCAGTTGCAAAAAAACCCGTAATTTCTCCAGATGGGGACAAAAAAGCAGATGATTTATTAAAAATAATTCATAAAGCTACAAAACATGTAAGCGAAAATATTGAGAGCCTTCGTTTTAATAGTGCAGTTGCCCAAATATATGAATTAACAAATTCGCTCAGCAAGTTTTTGCCCATTGCAGATAAAAACCCAACTGGTAAAAATCTATCAACCCTCACTCTTGGCATTGAGCATTTAGTGCAAATGATTGCACCAATGACACCCCATTTGGCAGAATCATGTTGGGCTGAACTTGGCAAAGACAGATTAGTTTGCGATACGCCGTGGCCAAAAGCAGATCCTAAATATCTTGTTGATGATGAAATAATCATGCCAATTCAAGTAAACGGCAAACGCCGTGCTGAAATAAAAGTAGCAAAAGATGCGAATAAGGCTAGTATAGAAGATCAAGCCTTGTCAGTTGAGGCAATTAAGCTATTATTAGATGGTAAAACACCCAAAAAAGTAATTATTGTGCCAAACAGGATTATCAATGTCGTTATTTAGCAAATTTTCTATCAAATCAATTTTTGCTTTTTTAGCTGTAATTATGCTTATTTCAGCTTGCAGTTTTTCGCCCGTTTATAACAATAAAACCCAGACTGCTGATTTTAATCTTTCTTACTCTGAGCCAAAATCAAGACTTGAGCAAATAATCTATCAAGACCTAAAATTGCGATTGGGTGAAAAAAATGATGCAAATTTGCTAACAATCAAGGTCAGCGCCTCCTCAAGAGCAGTTGCAAGAACCAGCAATGGCACACCCTCTACTATTGCTGAGGCGATTTTAACTGCAAGCATCACTTTAGTTGATAGCACTGATTCATCGAATGTAATTTTTTCAGACACTCGTAAAGCTTCGGCTAGTTACTCAACAAATAGTCAAATTATTGCAAATAATAAAGCATATGAAAATGCCAGTGAAACAGCAGCATTAGAATTAGCACAAACCATTCGCCTAACTTTAATCGGCGTTTTGTCAGCTAAAAACATTTCTAACTAATGAGCGCCCTTAAAGCTCATCTCGTCACAGGGTTTATTAAAAACCCAGATATTAAAACTGGAATTTTCCTTTTTTACGGGCCAGATCAAGGTCTAGTATATGAAAATTCCAAACAATTATTTAAATGTTTTGATAAGCAAGCAAGAGAGCCATTATCTAAAACCACTTTTGAAGCTGATGATATTCTTGCCAACCCCTCAATTTTAGCTAAAGAAGCAAACACAATTCCAATGTTTGGCGGCATGCCCGCTATTAGAATTCGCAGCGCCACTAACAGACTAACCCCAATTATCAAGCAGTTATTACAAGATATTCCCAACGCCATTATTATAGTTGAGGCCGCAAATTTAACGCCTAGAGATAGCCTAAGAGCCTTAATTGACAAAGATAAAAACAACAGCAGAGCGCTTCCCTGTTACGCAGATAATGAGCAAAACCTAAGCTCCCTAATTCGCCAATCTTTTCAAGAAGCTAATATAAGCATAGATCAAACTGCCATTTCCACTTTACGTGATTATTTGGGCAATGACAGAGAAATCACTCGCCGAGAAATTGAAAAGCTCACGCTTTATGCTTTAGAGAGCAAGATTATCACCAGTAAAGACATCATCGCTCTTTGTGGTGACAACTCAATTCTAGCAATAGACCAAATTCTAGATAGTGCTGGCACTGGCAGGGTAGATTTGCTCGACAAAGCCATTAGCCAAGCCTTTCAATCAAATATCGACCCCCAAAGATTACTAATCTCAGCCCTAAATCATTTCACCACATTAAGAAAAATGCGCTCCGACATGGAGAAATGCAACAAGTCGGCAGGCGAAATATTAAACACCCAAAAACCAAGACCACATTTCTCAAGGAAATCAGCACTCGAACAACAATTACGCCTTTATAACGATATGCGATTATCCTCAGCCTGCGATAGAATTTACCAAGCAATCGCCGACACCAGAAAATCAGCAAAACTAGATTCCTCAATCACCCATCGGGCATTAATAGCAATCGGCATCGCTGCTGCAAGATATTAAAATCTCAGCAAAGCCCCTCCCCACACCTTTCCCTCAAACATCATTGCAAACCCCCAGCCTCAGCAGCATAAGCGCAAAAAATGCAGGGCGCAGAGTGCGGCAAGTCAAAATCTATAAGCGATACTCAAGCAAACCCGCTATCATGCTGAGCAAAGCAAAGCATCTTTAACTCAGAGCATAAGATCCTTCATTTTACTAGGATAAGCACATACAACAATGACATTGAGTTTTTATTATTCACTCAAAAAACCTCGCACCTCGTCATACTCAAGCCTGCACATTAATATGTTGACCTGAGCATCTAAAACATCAAGAAAATCAAAGAGTTATATATTTTTTGGGATAACTAAATCAAGCGCAAATAAAATTAAATCAAAAGACATAGTGTCACTGCCCCAGCAACCGAGCAATAATATCATCAAGTTGCTCAAGCGATTTATAGCTGATATTTACCTGCCCTTTATTGCCCTTATCTTCAATTGCAACAACAAAACCAAGTGCATCTGAAAGGCGTTTTTCTAATGCTTTTATGTCTGCATTTTTTTGTTTATCCGCCTTGCTTGTTTTAATCTTTTTTGCACCAGCATCACCACCAATTTTTGTAAGCGCCTCAACTTGGCGAACCGAAAGACCTTCACTTACAATTTTCTTTGCCAAAAGCGATGGATTATCCGAAGTTATTAACGCCCGAGCATGCCCAGCAGTCAAATCTCCATTAGAAATCATATCACGCACATCGCTTGGCAATTTCATTAGCCGTAAAGTATTAGCAACATGCGAGCGAGACTTGCCAATAACCCTAGCTAAGTCACTCTGCGTATAAGAAAATTCTTCTATTAATTGCTCGTAACCCATTGATTCTTCTATAGAATTCAAATCTGATCGCTGAACATTTTCAACAATTGCAAGCTCTAGCGCTTCTTTATCATCAACATTACGAATAATAACCGGAACTTGGGTTAACCCCGCCCGTTGCGAAGCACGCCAGCGTCGCTCACCTGCAATAATTTCATAAACTTTATCATCAGCAGCACTAGGGCGCACTAAAATTGGCTGCATAACCCCTTTTTGTGCAATTGAAGCAGTTAACTCATCAAGTTGAGTATCATCAAAAACTCGACGTGGATTAGATTTATTAGCAATAACCACATCAATAGATAAATGCTTTATGCCGCCTTCTTGCTCCACCCCAACAGGCTCAACCGGCGCCATATCTCCAATTAAAGCCGCTAAGCCTCTTCCTAAACGTGGTGGTTTTTCACTCATTTTATTTTCCTATATTTCCTTTAAGCAGCATTTAATCGGCGCTCACGTTTAATAACTTCGCTCGCAAGCTTTAGATAAGCTTGCGAACCAGCACATTTTAAATCGTATAAAAGTGCTGGTTGCCCATATGAAGGCGCTTCTGAAAGCCGCACATTTCTTGGAATAACCGTATCATACACTAAATCACCAAGTTCTGATCTCACGTCTTTAAGCACCTGATCGCTTAAATTATTACGCCTATCATACATAGTCATAACCACCCCCTGAATATAAAGCGATGGGTTTAACGCAGTTCTAATTTGTTCAATAGTTTGCAGTAATTGACTTAATCCCTCAAGCGCAAAAAACTCACACTGCAATGGCACAACCACAGCATCTGCCGCAGCTAGAGCATTTATTGTTAAAAGATTTAATGATGGTGGGCAATCAATTAACACATAAGAAAGCGGTTTTCCATCAATCATCAAACCAGTAGCTCTGTTAATTGCATCACGCAAACGAAACGCCCTATCAGACTGCTCAGCAATCGTTAATTCAAGCCCCAATAAATCCATAACAGAAGGCACAAGCCCAACATTTGGTACATCAGTAGCAATCATTGCTTGCTCTATCTCAGCTTCACCCATCAATACATCTAAGGAAGAAATTTCCCTCAACTGCCTAGAAATACCAAGCCCTGTCGAGGCATTACCCTGTGGATCAATGTCAATAATCAACACCCGCTCGCCAACCGCCGCAAGTGCTGTAGCAAGATTAATCGTAGTAGTTGTTTTACCAACCCCACCTTTTTGATTAGCAAGCGTTAAAACTCTTGGCTTCACCAGCAACCTCCCGTTAAATCATAATCAGCTAGCATGTAAATTTGATATTTCTAGCAAAACACCAGAATCATCAATAATATTTTCTATTATTAGCACATTAAATCTCCAGCGAATACGAGCTTTTTCGAGTTCTTCAGCATATTCTTTTCCCTTAAGGAATAATGCTCGTGTGTTTTTGCCCCAATGCGGCTGTGAAAAAGCCAATAAGCCATCAAGATTAGCCAATGCCCTAGCAGTTATCACATCTGGCTTTACATTTTCTGGTAACTTAAAATCATCTATTCGCACATCTCTAACAACAATATTAAGCCCCAATTCCCGCTTTAAAGCCCTTAAAAAGGCTACTTTACGACTATTTGCCTCAACCAATATAAACTCAACATCAGAGTTTTTTAACGCAATAGCAAGAGGAATAGCAGGAAAGCCCCCACCAGAGCCAAAATCAACAATTAATCTATCACTTTGTTTAATATTGCCCAACAATTGCAAACTATCCGCAACATGGCGTTGCCAAAATCGATCTAACGTTTCACGTGAAACAAGATTTTGCACTTTCTGCCATTTTCTCAAAATTTGCTGAAACTTCTCAAAATCAAGCTGCAAATTACTTGCTGAACATTCTGACACTAAACTACGTTGATTTAATACTCTTAAAGCGCTTTCAACTGTTTCATTTGCCATATATCACCTATCATTTCGCTTAATAATGGCCATCAATAGAATAATAGTTGCAGGAGTAATACCCTCTATCGCTTGCGCCTGCGCCATAGTTTGTGGCTTAAACTCCAATAATTTTTGCCTATTTTCTTCAGAAAGCCCAGTAATTGCTTGATAGTCAATCCAATCTGGAATCACCATTTTTTCAGATTTTCTCAATGCTTCAATATCAAGCATTTGCCTTTTTAGATAAACTGAATATTGTGCATCATTGGCTAATTGAGTGAAAATATCCTCTTCAATCTCATTCAACTCTGACCAAATATTAATCAAATCACTGCGGCTCACATCAGGATAAGACAATAACTCAAACGCAGATCGCTTCACCCCATCAAGATTGATATTAATTCCATACTCTCTTGCTTTATTTGGAGAAATTATGAGGGTTTGCAACATATCTAAGCCTACTTTAAGCTTTTTTAGTCGCTGCAAAAATGCTTCCTTGCGTAAATTTCCAACTAAGCCAATATCTATTGCTCTTTGTGTAAGCCTTTGATCTGCATTATCTGAACGTAAAAACAAGCGAAACTCAGCCCTTGAGGTAAACATTCTATATGGCTCAGATATGCCCTTACTGGTGAGATCATCAATCATCACCCCAATATAACTATCAGTGCGAGAAAGCGCCCACGGAGCGGCATTTTTAGCCCTAAGAGCCGCATTAGCACCAGCTACAAGCCCCAATGCCGCTGCTTCTTCATAGCCGGTTGTGCCATTAATTTGCCCCGCAAGAAATAACCCAGATAGATTTTTTAATTCAAGGGTTAAATGCAATTCTCGTGGATCAATATAATCATATTCAATTGCATACCCCGGTTGCATTATTTCAACTCTTGAAAGCCCCTTCATTGAGCGTAAAAACTTAAGCTGAATATCCTCAGGTAACGAAGTGGAAAGCCCATTAGGATAAATTAAATCACTATTTAATCCCTCTGGTTCTAAAAATATCTGATGCGCATCTCGCCCAGCAAATCTAACAATTTTATCTTCAATTGAAGGGCAGTATCTAGGCCCTTTTGCTTCAATCTGCCCCGAGAATATCGCAGATTTAGATAAATTTTCTTCAATTATTTTATGAGTTTGGCTGTTTGTGTGGGTAATATGGCAACTTACTTGCTTAATAGAGATTTTCTCAGTCGAGGCAGAGAAGGCCTCAGGAATTTCATCTCCAAATTGCTCTTCTAAAACAGAAAAATCAATAGTGTTTTTATTTAAGCGTGCAGGCGTGCCAGTTTTAAGACGACCAAGCCTCAGGTTTAACTTTTCTAGTCTACTAGAAAGCCCAAGCGCCGCCTCATCACCCAATCGCCCTGCCGCAAAACTTTTATCACCTAAATGAATTAATCCACGTAAAAAAGTTCCGGTAGTTAAAACCACATTGTTAGTAGCAAATTCAAGCCCGTTAAGTAATTTAACTCCAAGAATTATATCATTTTCAATAATAAGATCATCAACTTCACCCTCAATTAAATCAAGGTTAGCATAACTAGCAAGCTTTTCTTGCATTGCTTCAATATATAATTCACGATCTATCTGCGCTCTTGGGCCTCGAACCGCTGGACCCTTCCTACGGTTCAATAGACGAAATTGAATCCCCGCTTTATCCGCAACCACAGCCATAATACCATCAAGCGCATCAATTTCTCGCACTAAATGCCCCTTGCCAAGACCCCCAATAGCAGGATTACAACTCATTGCTCCTATTGTAGAGATTTTCTGCGTAATCAGAGCGGTAGCTACACCAAGGCGCGCACTTGCTGCTGCGGCTTCAACTCCTGCATGTCCTGCGCCAACAATTATCACTGCATATTCTTGCATTATATTTTTCTAAGATTATTTAATTAGAGTGAATAAAGATTTGTTTCACGTGAATCAAGTTAAACAAATATAACTAGATGTTTCACGTGAATCATTATTATATGATTCTATTTTCCAATGCAAAAATTACTAAATATTTGTCCAAGAATTTTTTCAGGGTCAATCTTCCCTAATAATCTTGCAAGTGCCTCGCTTGATTGGCGTAAAAAATCTGCGGATATTTCAGGCGTATCAATATTATCAATTGCTAATTGAAGGGTTTCTAATGCTTGTAAAATAGCTTCTTTGTCTCGCATTCGACTTAGAAATATAGTTTGGCTGCTGGTAATTTCAGTAAATTCCGCTTTAATAAGATTAAATAGCTCTTCAATTCCTATATTAGTTTTAGTAGAAATTGATAGATCTTCATTATCTGGTTTATCAAAAATATCAATTTTTGAATTAATGTGAATGATTTTATTCTCAATATTACTTAATTCTAAAATATCTTCACTAGAATAGGCTTGATTTGAGGATTGTAGCCATAAAACTAGATCTGCGTTAGCAATTTCAACCTTTGCTCGCTCAATTCCTTGTGCTTCGGCATCAGAAAGAGTATTGCGTAAACCCGCCATATCAATAAAAATCACCAATTGTCCATCAATATTCATTGGAACTTCTTTAATATCACGAGTAGTGCCTGCTTCAACACTTACAATAGCCAAGTCACTATTAGCTAAGCAATTGATTAAACTGGATTTTCCAGAGTTTGGTCGCCCCGCAATAGCAATTCTAAAACCGTCTTTAATAATACGTCCATGCTCAATATTAGCTAAAATTTGAATAAATGATTGTTTTAAGTCCTGTAGTTTCTTAATAAATTGAACGGGCAATATATCAGTAACATCTTCTTCATCAGAAAAATCAATTCTTGCTTCAATTTCAGCACGTAAAAAAACTAATTCCTCTCGCCATTGTTCAATTTTTTGACTAACACCACCCGCCATGCGAGCAATAGCTTGTTTATGTTGATTTTCAGTTTCTGCATCAATTAAATCTGCAATTCCCTCAACTTCAACTAAATCAAGTTTAGAATTCTCAAATGCTCTAAGCGTAAATTCACCCGCCTTTGCCATTCTTACTCCCTGATAAGAGCAAAGAGCGTGCAAAAATAGCCGAACTAAAGCCATAGAGCCATGTAAATGAAATTCAGCGCAATCCTCACCAGTAAAGCTATTAGGGGCAGTAAAATACACCACTAGTGCCTTATCAAGCAATATATCCTTATGTCTAATAGATTTAAGCGTTAAAAATCTTGCTCTTGGCACAGAACCGCAAAATTCATTTAATAAAAACTTAGATTGCAAGCCACTTATACGAATAACTGCAACACCAGACGGCAAGCTACCAGAAGCTAAAGCAACAATAGTTTCATTATTAATATTAGCATCTGACATCATCTAATCTTTAGTCTAGATAAAATATTAAGCGTTCATGCTATCAAAAAAATCATCATTGGTTTTTGTTTGACGTAATTTATCAAGCAAAAATTCCATCGCATCAATCGTTCCCATCGGATTAAGAATCCGTCTAAGCACAAACATTTTACGTAAAATTTCAGCATCAACAAGCAACTCTTCCTTACGAGTACCACTTTTTGCAACATCAATCGCAGGAAATACTCTTTTATCAGCAATTTTACGATCAAGAATAATTTCACAGTTACCAGTGCCCTTAAACTCTTCAAAAATCACTTCGTCCATACGAGATCCAGTATCAATTAAAGCAGTTGAAATAATTGTTAAACTTCCACCATCTTCAATATTACGAGCAGCACCAAAAAATCTCTTTGGGCGTTGTAGCGCATTAGCATCAACACCACCTGTAAGCACCTTACCAGAGCTTGGAACAACCGTATTATACGCCCGCCCCAAACGAGTAATAGAATCAAGTAAAATCACAACATCATGTTTATGTTCAACTAATCTTTTTGCTTTTTCAATAACCATTTCAGCTACTTGCACATGTCGAGATGCTGGCTCATCAAAAGTTGACGAAATTACTTCACCCTTTACAGATCGTTGCATATCTGTAACTTCTTCAGGTCTTTCATCAATAAGCAGAACAATTAAATAACATTCAGGGTGATTTGCAGCAATTGACTTTGCAATATTTTGTAACAAAACTGTTTTACCAGTACGAGGAGGCGCAACAATTAAAGCACGTTGACCTTTGCCAATTGGAGCAATTAAATCAATCACTCTTGAGCTTTTATCCTTAACACTCGGATCATCAATTTCCATTTTAAAACGAGAATCAGGATAAAGTGGAGTTAAATTATCAAAATTAATTTTATGACGAGCTGCTTCAGGAGCTTCAAAATTAATTGAATTCACTTTTAATAAAGCAAAATATCGCTCTCCATCTTTTGGAGATCTAATTTCACCCTCAACAGTATCACCCGTTCTAAGTGAAAATTTCCGTATTTGAGAGGGAGAAACATAAATATCATCAGGTCCAGGTAAATAATTAGCATCAAGTGATCTTAAAAATCCAAAGCCATCTGAGAGAATTTCAACAACACCATCACCAATAATTTCAACATCATCTTCAGCTAATTGTTTTAAGATAGCAAACATCAATTCTTGTTTTCTAAGAATTGATGCATTCTCAATCTCTAACTTTTCAGCAAAAGAAAGTAATTGTGTAGGTGATTTAGCTTTAAGCTCACTAAGCTTCATATTTTTCATATTTTTAACTTTGTAAAATAAATTTTGAATATTTAACTGATAAATTAAAATAAATCTAACTAGAAAAATAAATTTTTGAGGTAGGTTTTAATATTTATAGAGGTATCTAATATTATTTATAGATAATAGATAAAAATCATTCAAGAAATAAAATTTAATAATTATTCTTTCTATATATTGTTTAATTATTATTATATCTGTGAAGTTCAAATATTAAATTTTTTGCACATAATAAATAAAAGATTATATCTGTAGTAAAAAATTATTTGAAATATAATAAAATGTTAATAAAAAGGAAAAATTGATAGTTAATAAAAGCTTAAGATATTTATTTAGCAAAAAAATATTGCAAAACCAGTGCAAAAAATCTTAACAAAACATTAATTCTCAAACTTAACAGTTAAAAAAATCCACCTCTACAAATGCTAACCTGTGGGTGAAATTTTCTTCAACTTGAATAAAATTGCAAAACTGTTAATTTTGTTAACATCTTCCACAGCTTGTTAAGAAGCCTATTAAGAACTTATAAATCTTGTGACAAACATAGAAAAATACAATAAAATCAATAAGTTAAAAGCCTTTGTAATAGGCTCGCCAATAAATCATTCTCTTTCGCCAATTCTACATAAATACTGGCTTAATCATTATAATATTGCTGGTTCTTATAAAGCGATTGAGATTAAGCCAGTTAATCTACCAGTGTTTTTTAAAAAATTACAGCAAGGTGAATATAGAGGTGGTAATATCACTATTCCTCATAAAACTGAGGCATTAAAATATTGTGATTTTGTAAGCAAAGAAGCAAAAACTATCGGCGCAGTAAATACTTTAATAATTAGAGACAATAAAATTTATGGTTCAAACACCGACTTAATAGGCTTTTGCAAAAACCTTGATCAACAAGCTCCTAATTGGGATAAAAACAAAGGTGCAGCGATTGTTTTAGGGGCAGGGGGAGCAGCAAGAGCGATTTTGGTAGCGCTAACAAAACGTGGGTTTTCACCAATTCACATTCTAAATAGAAGCAAAGAAAATGCAATTAAACTGGCAAATGAATTAAAGGGTGAATATCTAGCGCACTCTTTAAATGAGTTTGAAAATTTGGCTGCAAATGCCGCAATAGTGATAAATACAAGTTCAATTGGTATGGGCGGCACTAGGTTTGATAGTATAGATCTTAAAAAACTGCCAAAAACTGCAATTGTTTGCGATATTGTTTATACACCCTTAATTACCCCATTATTGCAAGATGCAAAAGATTTAGGCTTAATAGCTGTTGATGGTCTTGGCATGTTATTACATCAAGCAGCGCCTGGATTTGAAGCTTGGTTTGCAGTAAAACCTGAAGTAACATCAAAGCTACGCTCATTCATATTAAAAACACTAGAGGCTAGATAATGTTTATTCTTGGTCTAACTGGATCTATTGCGACTGGTAAATCTACTATTCTTAAAATGTTTAGAGATGAGAATGTTGCAATAATTTCAGCTGATAATATTGTGCATAATCTATATGAAAATGAGGCACTTGCCCCGATTGCAAAAATTTTCCCAAAAACCCTAATAGATGATAAAATTGATAGGAAAGTTCTTTCAAAAATTCTATTAGCCATGCCTGAATTGATAAAAAAACTAGAGGGAATTGTGCATCCGTTGGTTCGTAAAAAAATTGATGAATTTATTAGTCAGCAAAAAAAATTAAATGCAAAAATGATAGTATTAGAAATTCCACTTTTATTTGAATCAAACGCTAAATACCCAATTAATGCGATTGCAGTTACATATTGCTCAGATGAAATACAAAAACAGCGTGCGCTTGAACGTGAGGGCATGAGTGAAAAAAAATTCCAGTTAATTATCGCCCGTCAAATGCCTCAAAGTGAAAAAAAAGCTAAAGCTGATTTTATCATTGATACTTCAAAGAGTATTGATGATAGTCTTAGGCAGGTAAAACAAATAATAAATCAATGTTTGAATAGTAGAAAATAATGTTACGTGAAATAGTCCTAGATACAGAAACAACAGGCTTAAGTCCTAATAATGGCGATAGAATTGTAGAGATTGGCTGTGTTGAATTAATCAATCATATTCCAAGTGGTAAAAATTATCATTGTTATCTTAATCCAGAGCGAGATATGCCAAAAGAGGCATTTAATGTGCATGGATTATCTGAGGAATTTTTAAGCGATAAACCGTTATTTTTGGCACAAGTTGAGGAATTTTTAGAGTTTATCCAAGATTCAACCTTAATTATACATAACGCCCCATTTGATTTAGGGTTTTTAAATGCTGAGTTAAAAAAAACCAATAAAGAAAAAATATCCAATCAAATCATTGATACCGTACAATTAGCTAGAAAAGTTCACCCCGGAGCAAGGGTAAGTCTTGATGCTTTATGTAAACATTATGACATAGATAATTCACGCCGTGAATTACACGGAGCATTGCTTGATAGTGAAATTTTATCTGAGGTTTATTTGGAATTAATTGGCGGGCGGCAAGTTGGTTTAGCGCTTGGGATAAGGGAAAAAAATGGGGGTGCAAACTCACAAAATCCTTTGCAATCTCAAAGCAAAGCTAAACCACGAGAAACACCGTTAGAGCCAGCAATAAATGAGATAGAAAAAAAAGCACATGCTAAATTATTAGAGCAATTGGGTAAAAATGCTGTTTGGCAAAAATATCAATGATTATTTGAATTTGTTTTCTTGGGTTTTATCTTGCATTTTAGCAATATTTACGCCATTTAGAAGTTATAAAAATTTGTACAAAAATTAAAAGTTAAATCACGGATAAAAAAATGGAAAAATTCACAAATTTTGATGGAGTTGCCGCTCCACTGCCAATAATTAATATTGATACCGATATGATTATTCCAAAACAATATCTAAAGACGATTAAGCGATCAGGTTTGGGATCAGCGCTATTTTCAGAAATGCGCTACAATGAAGATGGCAGTGAAAACGAAGATTTTTCACTTAATAAATCAGCATATCGCAATGCAAAAATTATTATAGCAGGTGATAATTTTGGCTGCGGTTCAAGCCGTGAGCATGCACCATGGGCAATAGCAGATTTTGGTATAAAATGTATAATTTCCACTTCTTTTGCCGATATTTTTTATAATAATTGCTTTAAAAATGCTATTTTACCAATCGTCGTGAGCGAAGAGCAATTAGAACAATTAATGGACGATGCAATGCGTGGCGCAAATGCGACTTTAAGCATAAATTTAGAGGCACAAACAATTAAAGGCCCAGACGGTGGTACAATTAATTTTGATATTGCTGCCGCAAGAAAAAATGCTTTGCTTGAAGGTTTAGATGATATTGCAACTACATTAAAAAAAGTAAATAATATTACTTCATATGAAGAGAAATTAGAAATAAATCAGCCTTGGATTTAATGTTATTGTGAGCCACTTTAGTGGCGTCGTAATTTAGAATTTCCAAGCCAAAATTTCTAATTATGAGTATAATAGCCCTAGATTGCTTTAAAGCTAAAGTTTTTCACAACCACATTGAAAATAAGCGAAAAATAAAATGGTAAAATATATTTCATCAGGTTCACCATTTGAGAAAAAATTAGGCTATTCACGTGCGGTGGTTGATGGCGATATGGTCTATGTTTCAGGCACTACGGGGTATGACTATGAAACTATGATTTTATCAAAAAATGTGGGCGAGCAAACAAAGAATACACTTAAAACCATTATAAAAACATTAGAGCAAGCAGGCTGCTCGATTGATGATGTATTACGAGTCAGATATTATCTAAAAAATTTAAGCGATTTAGATGCGGTGACACCAATTTTAGGCTCAGCTTTTAATAAAGCAAAACCTGCGGCAACCTTAATCATTGCAGATTTAATAGACGACGAAATAAAAATTGAAATAGAAGTAACCGCCAGAATTGGCGCGCATAGTTCAAAAAAGAAAGAAAAATAAATGACGCAAAAATTACTCCTTCTTCCTGGTGATGGTATTGGCACTGAAATTATGGCCGAAGTTGAAAAACTAATTGCTTTTCTAAACAAGCAAGGAAAAACTAATTTTGAAGTTGAAACAGGCTTAGTTGGTGGCGTAGCTTATGAAGAGCACGGTGTTGCAATTTCCAATGAAGATATGCAAAAAGCACAAAATGCTGATGCCGTAATCTTTGGCGCAGTTGGTGGCCCACAATGGGATAATGTTGACTATGCCGTGCGCCCAGAAGCAGGACTTTTACGTCTGCGTAAAGATTTAGGGTTATTCGCAAATCTTCGTCCAGCAATTTGTTATTCAGCCCTTGCAGATGCTTCAGCTTTAAAGCCTGAAATTGTTGAAGGTTTAGATATTCTGATCGTGCGTGAACTTACGGGTGGCGTATATTTTGGTGAACCAAAAGAAATTACTGAACTTGGTAATACAAAACATGGTGAAAACCAAAAACGAGCGGTGGATACGCAAGTTTATGAGACTTATGAAATAGATAGAATTGCTCGTGTTGCTTTTGATATGGCGCTTACAAGAGGTAAAAAAATTCATTCAGCGGACAAAAAAAATGTGATGATCTCTGGTGTTCTTTGGGACGAAATAGTGCGTGACGTTGCATCAAGTTATAAAGATGTAGAGTTTAATCATATTTTGGCGGATAATTGCGCTATGCAATTAGTTCGCAATCCAAAGCAATTTGATGTGATTGTAACGGATAATCTATTTGGTGATATTCTCTCAGATACTGCTGCAATGCTGACAGGTTCGCTTGGCATGTTACCCTCTGCTTCACTTGGCGCACCAGATGAAATCACGGGTAAACGTAAAGCTATGTATGAGCCAGTGCATGGTTCAGCCCCTGATATTGCAGGTAAAAATATTGCCAACCCAATCGCAATGATTGCCTCTTTTGTTATGGCGCTTCGTTATTCATTCAATATGATTGAGTTGGCCGATCAAGTAGAAAAAGCGATAGCAGATGTGTTAGAAGACGGTCTGCGCTCAGGTGATATTATGCAAGATGGTTGTAGACAAGTTAATACAAATGAAATGGGTGATGCAATCATTGCAAAATTAAGCTAAGATAAAAAATGAAAAAATGGCTACAAAAATTCTTATTATTTATCTTAATGGCTATTTTTGCAATAAATAATGCCTTTGCACAAGGGCTTGCTATTTCAGAAATTCGTGCAGGTATTATGGCTCACTCAGTAGATAGACCAGGTCCAAATGGCGAGTTATTAAATTTTACTCGGCTTGAAGATATAAGTTTTGAAGTGTTGTTTCATTCACCAAATATTGATGCTTTTACTTGGATTGGTTCACCAAAAATAAATTTTGGGACTACAATAAATACACAGGGGCGTGAAAGTAAAATTCATTTAGCTTTAACCTGGCAAGCACAAATTTTTGATAGTTCATTCTTTGTTGAGGGCACATTTGGTGTAGCGGTTCATAATGGAGCAATTGATGGAGTAGTCGAGCCTGCAAGAAGGCTTGGTTCACGTGTTTTATTTTATGAAGCCGCAGGAATTGGCATGAATATTAGTGATAATATGAATGCTATTATTTTTGCAGAGCATGCTTCAAATGCAAACTTAAGTTCACCCAATGATGGAATTTCTAATATTGGTGCAAAAATTGGTTTTGTTTTTTAACTAGTAATATTTAACAAGTCGCGATATATGTCGCGCCAAAGAATAAGTTCAAGTTTATACTAAGGATAATAATATGGGTTATCGAGTTGCTGTAATTGGCGCTACTGGCAATGTTGGGCAAGAAATGCTCAATATTTTGGCAGAAAGAAATTTTCCTGCAGACGAAGTTATTGCTTTGGCTTCATCTCGCTCAATCGGGCGTGAAATAAGCTTTGGTGATAAAACTCTAAAATGTCAAAATTTAGAGAATTTTGATTTTAGTGGCGTTGATTTTGCTCTTATGTCAGCAGGTTCAGAAATTGCAAAAAAATGGGGTCCAAAAATTGGCGCAATGGGAGTAATTGTAATCGATAACTCTAGTTGTTTTAGATATAATAGCGACGTTCCGCTAATTGTGCCTGAAGTAAACGGCGGTGAGCTTAAAGTATATATGGCAAAAAATAATCGTCGTAATATTATTGCTAATCCAAATTGCTCAACCGCACAATTAGTAGTGGCGTTAAAACCATTGCATGATGCGGCAATTATAAAACGTATTGTTGTTTCAACTTATCAATCAGTTTCTGGTGGTGGTAAAGAAGCGGTTGATGAATTATGGAATCAAACCAAGGGTATTTATGTAAATGATAAACCTAGCCCAAGTGTTTTTCCAACTCAAATAGCCTTTAATGTTATTCCGCATATCGATGTATTTATGGAAGATGGATACACTAAAGAAGAGTGGAAAATTCTTGCTGAAACTAAAAAAATTCTTGACCCAAAAATCAAAGTGAGCGCAACAGCAGTGCGAGTTCCTGTGTTTATTGGACATGCTGAATCAGTAAATATGGAATTTGAAAAGCCAATATTAGCCGATGAAGCTCGTGATATTTTGCGTGCTGCACCGGGAATTATGGTGATTGATAAGCGTGAAAATGGTGGCTATATCACGCCAATTGATTGCGCAGGCGAAGATGCTTCGTTTATTTCAAGAATACGTGAAGATATCAGCGTTGAAAACGGTTTAGCTATGTGGGTCGTGAGTGATAATTTACGTAAAGGCGCAGCGCTTAATACAATTCAAATTGCTGAGACTATGGTTGAGCAAAACTTGCTTGGTAAATGATATATAATTAAAGCAAAAGCCTCCAAAAATCACGATTAGCTTATCTGTTATCTGAACTCTCCCCTGTCACCCTAACGAAAGTGAAGGGTCTTAAGCCTTGCGTTAAAATATCCTTTGTTTCGCTCAGCATGACATGAAGGGTATGCTAAATCTTATTACTAATATAACTACCAATTATTAGGTAGTGAATTTAGCATTTGTTTGACAATAATTTCAGATAGTGAAAATGTAATATAAAAGAAAGATTATGTTATAATGTCCATTCGCCACATATTGCTAACTTTGCTTGTTGTGGCGATATGGGGTTTTAATTTTGTGGTTATTAAAATTACGGTTGAAGCAATGCCTCCTTATCTGGCGGCCGCATTGCGGTTTTCTTTGGCGGCAATTCCAGCAATATTTTTTATTAAACCACCAATAAACCAAAATGGTAAAACTCCTTGGTTATTAGTTATTGGCTTTGCTTTAAGTTTTGGTTTTGCCCTTTATGCCTTATTAAATTTTGCACTATTTGCAGGCATGCCAGCAGGTCTAGGCTCTTTAGTGTTACAAGTGCAAGCATTTTTCACCATGATTATAGCGTTTTTCATTCTTAGAGAGCGCCCTAAAAAAGTTCAAATATTAGGCGCAATTATTGCGTTTTTTGGTATAGCAATAATTGGCTATTATCGTTGGGAGAGTGCAGGATTATGGCCATTTATACTTACAATAATGGCAGCAATTGCTTGGGCGATTGCAAATATTATTACAAAAATAGCAAGAGAGATTAATCCTGTTGCCTTGGCAGTTTGGGGTAGCGCCATTGCAGCAATTCCGCTTTTTGCTTTATCTTTTGCAATCGAGGGTTTTGGTGAATTAGTAAAATTTATAGTTGAGCCAAATATATTAATCATCTTAATGTTAGTTTTAGCTGCCTATCCCGCCACGCTTTTTGGTCTAGCAATATGGAATTATTTACTTGGGAAATATCCAACCTCAACCGTTGCGCCATTTACCCTGTTAGTTCCAATAACAGGATTAATTTTTGGCTGGTTACTGCTTGGCGAAACCATCGCCCCCTATGAGGTAATTGGTGGAGTTTTGGTTATTGTTGGGTTAGCAGTTGGAATTATAAAACTAAAAAAAACCTAAATTTCAACTCTCTCAAAATTTTTACTTTTATTATCCATCACCCATAATTCACCAGTTTTTATATCAAACCATGCGCCATATAGAGTAAGTTTATTAGCGCTCTCTTTTTGTGCAATATAGGGAAAGCTTCTAAGGTTTGTAACAGAGTTACGAATAGAAATTCGCTCAACCGCAGTTTGGCGTTCTTCTTTAGTTAAAGATATATTTTTGTTTGCTTCTTGCGCTACAGGTTCAAGCATTTCCATCCATTTACCAATAAAATTCCCCGGTGCAAGCGGCTCCATATCAGGGGTAAGAGAAGCGGTTATGCCTCCGCAACGCCCATGCCCCATAACAATAATATTTTTAATTTTTAATGCCTGCACTGCAAATTCTAATGCCGCCGATGTGCCATGCAAACCTCCATCATCTGGGCAAAATGGCGGTACAAGATTTGCAACATTTCTCACCACAAATAATTCACCCGGACCAGTGCCAAAAATTGTCTCAGGGGCACTTCGACTATCACAGCATGAAATAATCATAGTATCAGGCTTTTGCCCTTTATCAGCTAATTCGTGATATTGACCACGTATTTTTTGATATTTCCCACTCATAAAATTAGCATAACCATCTAATAAAGACTTAGGGAATGAGTGCATTAAATTGTCCAATCAGGTCTATTTTAAATTATTTTAGGGTAATCTTGGCGCATCAATTTTTTGAGCGCCGCCAGCAATAACGGCCTTCATGATTAGAGCATATTCACTTTTTCCATTTGCTAAAAATCGAAATAAACCATCTCGCCCATTAAAGCCGCTTGCATTGGTTAAAAGCGCCTTATTATAAGGCGGTGAGCTTTTTGCTAAAGCCGAAGAATTGGCTAATAATGTTGCTGTATAAGCAATGGTTGCAAATGGATGCGGTGTAGTGCCAAATTTTGCTTCATATTCAGGTTTTAATGCTAATTGCCCAGCATCATCAATGGCGGGAAAAACTGCACCCAATAAATAGGGCGTTTGAGAAATGTTGAGATCATTCTCCCAATCAGCAGAGCCAATAATCAAAAGACTATTACGATCAACTCCAGCTGCTTCTAATAAAATTGCTAAGCTTGGCGCAGTTGATCTGTCAGGAATAAATAAGCTATCAACCTGTCCGCTTTGGATAAGAGGAATAATTGCTTGTAATGCGATTCTAGCTTCTGTTTCATTGCTAAAAGAATGAGCATTAACAACATTAAGCCCTAATTGAGTGGTCGCTTTAGTAAAAGCATTTCTTTGAAGCTGACCAAATGTACTAGCAGGAGTTAGTGCAACATAAGAGCGTTTTCCTAATGATCTAGCATAAGAAAGTGAGCGTTTTACTTCTGTTTCGGGTAAAACATTTAATAAATAAACACCATTTGATGCGGCACTTGGAGTATTAGAAAAACCAATAAGTGGAATATTGGCAGAGCGAGTTATTGCACCCGCCGCTCTAACACTTTCACCCCTTAATGGGCCAAGCACCAAACTTGCTCCCTCATTCACTGCTTGTTGAGCTAGATTAGCAGCAATATTTGCATCTCCTTTAGTGTCCTTAAGAATGATAGAAATATTATTATTAATATTTGGGTTTTTCTCAATATAATTCATTGCAAGGCGTGTGCCATTTGCCATTGAAGTGCCAACATTTGATAAATTGCCGCTTAATGGCAATAAAAGAGCAACTCTTACATTACCAGAGCCAATAACCTGTCCGTTTGCACTAGGCAAAACTGCTCCAATAGGATTAATTTGAGTTTGTGGAAAGGTAGAAATATTTGATGTGCCAATATTGGGGCCAAAAGAAAAATTAGAGCATGAAGAAATAATAACAAACCCTGCTAATATTACTGAGGTTTTTACAAAATTAATAAAACGCATATTTTTGCCCAATCTGTTTTATTCTCTTAAAAACTTAAAGCTTTAGCTTTACCTATACAAAAATCTATTAGAAGCTCAAAGCTATTATTTTATTTGTTAGATATAAAGAAGAAAATTTGTGGATTTAGATAAGAAATATTTTA
>Ga0256834_1000774_pt1 | contig 22496 bp, 15 predicted proteins | sample 4281140metaG_FD_190536 | JGI IMG/M metagenome (GOLD analysis project Ga0256834, IMG submission 190536) | Hydrothermal vent microbial communities from East Pacific Rise, Pacific Ocean - 4281-140 | ecosystem: Environmental > Aquatic > Marine > Hydrothermal vents | place: Pacific Ocean: East...
ATACGCGCTGCAGCATCAAACACTCTCAAATCATCCCAATTCATATTTACCTACATCAATACGGTTGCATTCATATTTGCATAGCAGGGATACGAGAAAGAGACTAGTGCCATCGTAAAACTAGCCGTATTTTCACATCATCAAATAGTACAAACTAGGGTCAGGATCCAAGGTAATACACACCTGACAATACCGATCAGGCATTACCAATCAGGAATTTTCATGTTCTCAAAAACCACAACAGGCATTTTGCTTAAACTAGCAGCGGTTGCCATGTTCACGCCCATTTTCCTCGTTGGTAAATTCACCGATGGTCTGTATTCAGCCCTTGCCCTTATGGCCATGCGATATTTGGGCGGCTTTGCCACCATGATTGCCGTGGTCATATTTTCGCAAATTCCGCGCCATGAACTGACATCAGACAACGTAAAAACACACGCCTTTCGCGCTTGCGTGGGCATTGGCGGTGGCACATTCATTATGTACGCTTCAACTATTATGCCCGCTGCCAATGCAACCGCCATTAGCCTAACACAAGGCATTCTCATCATCGCCTTTGCTGGTATCATATTAAAAGAAACCATCACCTCTCGCCATTGGACAGCAGGCACTATCGCTCTTTTTGGCGCTGGCATTGTGGTTTCGCAATCAATTGATCTGTCCCAAACAGGCTTTAACAGCTGGCAAGGCATCCTTGCAGCAACTGCAGGCGCGCTGTTCTTAACCGCTGAATCCCTCATCATTAAGTTTCTCACATCGCGCGAAAACCCGCTGCGCATGTTGTTATACGTCAATGGTTTTGGCGCCATTATTGCCTTAGCCTTAGTGATTGTACTGTATGATGTTCAACAATTGACCAATCCAGCGCTGTATTTGTTTTTAGGCCTTGGCCCAGTCGCCATTATCTCTCAATATTTGAACGTGCTAGCCAACATCCGCGTTAACGCCTCAACCTTGGCCCCCATCATCTACACATGGATTATTTTCGCCGCTGCCATCGGTTATTTCGCTTTTGATGAAATTCCCACATTGCTTACCTTTATTGGCTCTGGTTTAATCGTCGCTGGCGGTATTATCATCTCGCGCATTCGCTAAATTTTAATTTCAGGAAAACACATGCCCCTCGACATCGATGTTATTCGCAAAGATACGCCAGCTTTCAACAGCCCAACCAATCCAATCAAACCAGTCAATCATTTATTGGCTTGCGGATCGGCGTTAATGCCCCAAACTGTGCTCGATACAGTTGTCAATCATCTCAACCTTGAAGCCCAAATTGGCGGCTATGAAGCCCACAAACAACGCGCTACACCACTCGATTTCGTCTATCATCAGGTCGCCCAACTCATCGGCGCAAACCGCAATGAAATTGCCTTACTAGAAAACGCCACCACTGCTTGGTGCCACGCATTTTACGCCCTGCCTTTAAAAGCTGGCGACCGCATTTTAACCTGCCAAGCTGAATACGCAGCCAATTATGTTGCATTCTTACAGCGCGCCAAACGTGATGGTGTTGAAATTATCGTCATCCCAAGCGATGAAACGGGCCGCTTAGACTTAGAAGCCCTCGAAAACCTCATCGATGACCGCGTCGCTCTAATCGCCATCACTTGGATTCCTACCAATGGCGGGTTGGTGAACCCTGCAAAAGAAGTCGGCAAAATCGCCAATGAAGCAGGCATTCCATATTTACTTGATGCTTGCCAAGCTGTTGGCCAAATGCCCGTGAACGTTACCGAACTGGGATGTGATTTTCTATCCGCCACAGGTCGAAAGTTCTTACGTGGGCCACGCGGCACAGGTTTTTTATATATAAAACAATCCTTTATTGAAACGCTCGAGCCCATCATCATCGACCACTTCGCCGCCCCATGGACAGATACCAATGAATACAAATTACGCACCGATGCCCGCCGCTTTGAAAATTGGGAAAATGCTTATGCTTTACGCGCAGGGTTAGGTGCTGCCGTGGCTTATGCCAACGACCTTGGCATGGAAAACATTCAAACCGCTGCTTGGGGTTTAGCTGATTATCTCCGCCAACAACTCAGCGCAATTAAAGGCGTTCATTTACAAGATAATGGCCACCCCAACGCAACAAACAGCAGCCACCAAGAACGCAGCCACCAACAACAATGCGCCATCGTCAGCTTTAGCATTGACGACCAAGACCCACATCAAACCGTTGCAAAACTCCACGCCCAAAACATCATCATCGGCACATCATCGCCCGACAGTACATTGCTAGATGCCCAATCACGCAATCTCCCAACCATTTTGCGCGCCGCCCCGCATTACTATAATACAAGGCAAGAAATTGATTTGATGCTGGAAGCCATTACAGCAACGATTGACTGATGAAAAAAACAAGGGGCTGACCCAGATAACTACCTTAGATGACACTTAACTCATTGCTTTATAATGATTAATTGTGATGAAGGGTCACTGTTGTTAAATCGCCGCTCACATCCCTTCAAATATAGTCCAAATTGTGCCTTGGGAACACCGTTGAATTTGCGCATATGACGTTTGACTTGGTTCCAGAAGCGTCGGGAATGACTTTGGTATAAACCTTTCCACGCCCCTTTAATAAGCCAAACACTGGGATTTTACCCGCTGCACCCCGTCCTCGTTTACCTTTACGCTTCCCTCCAAAACAACTCTCGTCTACCTCAATTTCACCACTAAACATAGCTTGGCTTTCGGCCTCCAGTTCAAAAACAATAATTTCGCGCAGACGCAAGAAAAAGAAGGCCGCAGTTTTGCGGTTCACACCGCACAGGCTGGCAGTGGTTCTAGCTGTCGATCCTGAGACAAAATGCTCGGTCAAACAATCTTGTTTATAGTAACTGAGTCGGCTCTTTCGCATACTATCCATAATAACCTCTTTTTCAGGTTATCTGGGTCAGCCCCAAGTTTAATTATCCCTTCCCCTTGAGTTTTGCATTGACCCATTCGTTCGCACACACTAATGTTACCATAGGTAAAGGTCATAATTGCAACAATAAATAAAGGGGCACATAGATGTCGGACACCTTTTCTCATGTAACAAGTAAATCTTGGTTTTCTCGCATGGGCTCTGCCTTTGGCGGCATTATCACAGGCATTATTCTTATTATTGTCGCTTCAATCTTGCTTTTTTGGAACGAAGGGCGTGCGGTCAAACGCGATAAAACTCTAAACGAGGGAATCGGATTGGTTTTATCGGTAAAACCAGAAACCGTTACACCAGCCAATGAAGGCAAACTTATTCACATCTCTGGCAAAGCCATCGTTAATGACACACTCAAAGATGATCTGCTTAATATTTCAACCAATGCCGTTCGCTTAGAGCGTAAAGTTGAAATGCTACAATGGGCAGAAAAATCAAAATCTAAAACCCGCGAAAAACTAGGTGGTGGGACCGAAACGGTTACGACATACCGTTATGAGCTTGCTTGGTCTGACAAAAAGGTTGATTCAGCCAAGTTTCGCCACCCAAGCGGCCATGAAAACACATTAAGTTTTCCAGTTTCATCAAAAACAGTGACGGCCCAAAACGTAACCATTGGGGCCTTTTCCCTTAATTCATCGCAAATTGCACGCATTGGCTCTTTAAAAAACCAACCTCTCACCAACAACAATATCGTAAATGGAAAGTTTGGCGACAAACACCCAGTCATTATAAATGGTGTTATGTATGTGGGGTCACAAACCCGCGATAAAGTAGGCGATGTTCGCATTTCCTTACAAATCGCCCAGCCAGGCAATGTTTCTATTGTTGCCCGCCAAATCGAAAAAAGCTTTCGTCCCTACAAAACCACCGTTGGCGGCACAATATCATTGTTACAAAACGATATTGTTCCAGCCGATGAAATGTTCCAAACCGCGGTTGATGCCAATACGACTTTAACATGGGTATTACGCGTTGCTGGCTTTGTCATGATGTTGATTGGTTTTAAAATGACATTACGCGTTCTCGCAGTCACCGCCAGCGTCATCCCAATTCTTGGCAGCATTGTTGGTGGAGCCTCAACCATCGTTTCATTCTTACTGGCGTTGATTATTTCATTCTTCATCATTGCCATTGCATGGGTCTTTTATCGCCCGCTCGTTGGGTTTGCGATTTTAGCTGTCGCTATTCTTGCTGCCGTTGCCCTCGTGTGGCGCGGTAAAAACAGCGCGCCCAAAGCGCAATTGACTACTGACTAAAGTCAACACCATGATCTAACGCTATACAAAACGGCCCAACGAAAACTTGGGCCGTTTTGGTGCACTCCCCAAAGTTTTCTAATTTAGCGCTTATACTCTATATATGAGCAAGCGAGACAATCGACACGCTGATACGCGCTTTCACGATCACTTCTCAAGCCAACATACTTTACCAGTGAGCCTTTCTACAGGAAATCACACCATGCAATCGCCCTCGAGAGCCCTCACATAGCGCAGAAAAGCCCTGTTCTGGACGATTGCCCACTTTTTCTATTGACATTTTGTCGCATAAATTTTGATATGTTTCATATCGATACAGTGTAAATTTATCATGTATTTTCAATGCTTTAAAAAATATTTCACAGATTTCGAGCCTCGTTTGATGCAAGGTTAATATGCAACTTTTTTAATATACGTATATTAGAATATTGACATATTAGGTTTTTCTAATGTAAAACTGAGTCAATTCAACGCAGACGATCTTCCTTCTCGAACGCAAAGAATTTTTAAAAGTCTACAGGAAACCCCTTCTAGGAGTATTTGGAATGAACACATTATTTAAAGCAGCAACAGTTGCAAGCGCAATCGCAATGAGTGCCGTTGCACTAACATCATCAGCTTCAGCTTGGAGCTTTGGCCCATTTGGCGACAACAACGGTTACAACAATAATTACAACAACAATGGTTGGGGTAATGGTAACGGCAATGGCGCTGCAAACGGATCTGGAAACTTCGGTTTCAATTTCTCAGGCAACGCTCGCGGCAATGGCGCTGCAAACGGTAACAACGGTTACAACACTGCATACAACAACGGCTACAACAACAATGGCTGGGGTAATGGCAATGGCACTGGTAACGGTGCAGCAAACGGTAACTTCGGTTTCAATTTCTCAGGTAACGGCAATGCACGTGGCAATGGCGCTGCAAACGGTTACAACGGCTATAATGGCTACAACGGCTATGGCAATCCAGCACCTTACGGTTATGTTGCTCCAGCACCAGTTGCACCACAAGCTGCTATCCAAGCACCTAAAGCAACAGTAACAGCCCCAGCAGCAAAAGTTGCTGCTCCTAAAGTTGCTGTTCAAGCTCCTACTGCAAAAGTAACTGCACCAGCAGTTAAAGTTGAAGCCCCTAAAGCGACTGTAACTGCACCAGCAGTAACAGCAAAAGCACCAGTTGCAACTGCACCAGTTCAACCACGTGTTGCTTATAACAACAATGGCTGGAACAACGGCTGGAACGGTTCAAACAACGGTTCTGCTGCTGGCAACGGCGCTGCAAACGGTAACTTTGGCTTTAACTTCTCAGGTAACGGCAACGCACGCGGTAACGGTTCAAACGGTTGGAATGGCAATAATGGCTATAACAACGGTTACAACAACAATGGCTGGGGCAATGGCAACGGCAATGGTTCTGCAAACGGATCTGGAAACTTCGGTTTCGGTTTCTCTGGCAACGCACAAGCACGCGGTAATGGAAATGCAAACGGCACAAACGGTTGGAACGGTAACGGTTACAATGGTAACTACGCTCCTTACTACGGCGCGCCACAAGCACAACTCCAAGCACCTGCTGCAAAAACTAAATAAGTTTAGTTGAAGTAATAAAAATTTAAGGGCGCTCTTAATTCAAGAGCGCCCTTTTTTGTATCTTGAGTTCCAGTAACACAACAAAAAAGGGCCACCTAGAGCGTTTCATGTTTTGTTTGAATCACAAACACAACATGAAACGCAGAATTATCCGCAATTTCTTATCAAGGTCCTGGTTCAATTAAAACATGACAGACTCTAAAAACAGGCGGCCCTTTAAGTTTTTTAGTTGTTTATCAGTCGCTTATTTCAAAGCTGCACAAAACCGTTGAATACGTTGACATGCTTCTGTCAACGCTTCACTTGATGTTGCATATGAAATCCGAAAGAACGGTGACATGCCAAACGCACCACCATGAACGCTGGCCACTTCTTCACACTCAAGCAATTCAGTAACAAAGTCTTCGTCAGTTTCAATCACTTTACCTGATGGCGATGTTTTACCAATGGCGCCGGCACAAGATGGATAAACATAAAATGCCCCTTCAGGTGTTGGGCAATCAAGGCCTGTTGCTTGGTTAAGCATTGAAACCACAAGATCACGACGACCTTTGAAAGTTTCATTGTTTTTCGCGATAAAGTCTTGTGGACCATTCAGCGCTTCAACAGCTGCCCATTGTGCAATTGAACACGGGTTTGATGTTGATTGAGATTGTAACTTGCGCATTGCTGCAATCAATTTAACAGGACCAGCTGCATAACCAATACGCCAACCCGTCATCGCATAAGCTTTTGACACACCGTTCATCGTTAGAGTGCGATCATACAGTTTTGGCTCAACTTGCGCAGGTGTTGCAAATTCAAACCCATCATAAACCAGATGCTCATACATATCATCGGTTAGAATGTGAACATTGGGGAACTTCAACAATACGTCAGTCAACGCTTTAAGCTCATCAAACGTATAAGCAGCCCCTGACGGATTAGATGGAGAATTAAAGATCAACCATTTGGTTTTGTCAGTAATAGCAGCTTCGAGTACATCAGGTTGAAGTTTAAAATTAAACTCAGCCGTTGCATCAACGGTCACAGGCACACCACCAGCCAGCAACACAATATCGGGATAGCTCACCCAATATGGGGCTGGAATAATGACTTCATCACCTGGATTGATCGTTGCAAGCAAAGCATTAAACAAAACCTGTTTACCACCCGTACCAACATTAACTTGAGCAGGTGTGTAATCCAATCCGTTGTCACGCTTAAACTTATCGCAAATCGCTTGTTTTAATTCTGGAATACCATCAACCGGCGTATATTTGGTTTTGCCTGCTTTTAATGCAGCAACAGCCGCCTGCTTGATATTTTCAGGCGTATCAAAATCTGGCTCGCCTGCCGCAAGACCAATCACATCTTTACCAGCAGCTTTCAGCTCCATGGCTTTACTTGAAATTGCGATTGTTGCAGAAGGTTGAATTCGGTTTAGTGAATCAGCGATGAAACCCATCGGTTCGGTGTCCTCTAATATAGAAAATTTTCAACAAACATCATTTTGATGTTAGTCATGGAACTCATTAACGCAATTGAATTACACCTTTAGGCAGACTAGGTAAAGAACGGAATCAACATTGTGACGACAGGCATCACAACAGGCATAATCGGCGGCGGCATTGCAGGCCTTGCGAGCGCAATTGCATTGGCAAAAATCGGCAAAGATGTAGAAGTCTTTGAAAAGGCATCTGCTTTTGAAGAAGTCGGTGCAGGATTGCAAATCGGTCCCAATGCAGTTTCCGCATTAAAGGTTTTGGGGGCTTATGATGCCATCGAGCAACAAGCATTTGCCCCCGAGCATATTTTAATCAGGGACGGCCTAACAGGCAAGTTACTCAATCGATTGCATTTGGGTGATAGTTTTGAAAAAATGTTCAAACAACCCTATCGTGTCATTCACCGCGCCGACCTGCTAAACGGATTGCTCGAAACCGCAAAAACGTTCTCAAACATCAATCTCAAAACCTCTAAATCATTGACATCACTTGAAATAAATAAAAACTCAAATGAATGCACGTTCTCCGATGACACAACAACCAATCACGAAATTTTAGTTGGTGCCGACGGTTTTCGTTCGATCGTTCGTCGCCATATCATCAATGACGGCCCCCCCGTATATGCTGGCCATTCGCTTTTCCGCAGTTTGATACCCATTGAGAACGTCAAGAACATTCAAAATATTCTTGATGTCAACTTATGGCTCTACCCGCGCGGCCATGTCGTCCATTATCCCGTTTCTAATGGCACGAAAATTAACATAGTCGCAGCAGTTGAGCAAAATTGGGAAAAACGTGGGTGGAGCTTGCCAACTGATTCAACGCAAGTCTTAGAACACTTCAAAAAAGCCCACGACAGTTTGATGGCCATCATATCTCAACCCCATGAATGGCTAAAATGGGCAGCAGCTGGCCACCCACACGCCTCTACTTGGCACCGCAACAATGCCGTACTCATTGGTGATGCCGTCCACCCAACCCTGCCCTATATGGCACAAGGGGCCGCAATGGCGATCGAAGATGCCGTTTGCCTTGGCAGCCATTTAAACAATAACCGCGAAATCAAAGACTATGCCCAAGTTCGCCAAACGCGCACCCAAAAAATTGTTGATACATCAACAAGGCTTGGCAAAATCTATCATATGACAAATCCAAGCCGCATTGCGCGAAATCTCGTCATCCAAAACACATCCAGCATCAGTCAATTTAAACGTATGTCATGGCTATACAGCTGGCGCGCACCAGAACTTTAAACAACACCTCTAGGTCATGGACTCATAAACCCGTTCAGGCAAAACAAGTAAATTCAATTCAACGCGTCACGCGCTAGATTCGCCCAAAATCGCAATTTTGTTAATAAAATTAAAATCAAAATCTGATATTTCTTATGTTGATTAAGTTTGATTTAGGTTTAAGTCTTTGAAAAAAGCAACGTCACTCAAGACGCTTTTTATGCGCAAACAAATCTCTATTTTTATAGGGGTTATTTTTGTCACAGGAATAATCCTTACGACACTATTGTCGACTTTTGCCCAATTCATCGATGAAAAGAGATTGCTGCTGCTTGCCCAATCCATTGAAAGCCAAGCCCATATTGCAAAATCACCACTGCATTTACAGCATGCAATAAACAGACTTGTATTTGCCAACAGAGCTAAAGGCATTTACGTTTTTTCAAAAGATAACCAAATTATTGCAGCAAGCGGCGGAATCACGCCAGGATCGAAGCACCATTGGGTATTAAGCGACACACATGAGCGGAAAATGATCGCCAAAAAAATACGTAAAGGTTTATTTGGGCTTGATTTTCAAACAGACGACAACAACAGAATAACCATTCTTCCTCTTTCACCAATTTTAAACACTGGTTTCAACAATTCGATCCACATCAATGCAAAGTGGCCAACGCCCGAATGGCATAAAATCGCTGACATCCCAGAAATGTCCCCAATTTTAATGCTCAATACATTGTTAGCAAAACTGCAAGGGCAATACTCAAAGAATTTCCAACTGCCGCAATCTCAGTTCAGTGGGGCTATTGTAATAGAAAGCAGTTACGATTGGATCACTAGTTTGCTAGTGCGAACAACTTTCTTGATTGCAGTTTTAATGATTGCGGGTGTTTTAATCGTCAGCCTCACTCTTTCGCGCACCCTCAAACGTTATATATTAGACAACATAACACCTTTTAGCGATGTGATTAACGCCCGTAAGGATGGCAACCTAGAAGTCCGCATAAAAAAAACCAACGTTCAAGAATTTGACGAATTGGCAACCCAGTGGAATTCTTTACTAGATTATCGCCAAGTCGCACAAAGCCAAAGCATGGTGCTTTCTAGCTTACTTGAACACGTTCCCGTAGGTATCGAAGTTTCTGATGCAAACTCATACATTGAGTATGCAAACCCTGAATTCCTTAAAATTACAGGCCTTTCACTCGTTAACGTCATTGGAAAAACCATTGATGACGTTCTAAAAGTCTCAAATCCAGATTCGTCAGTAATTGGCAACGCATTGGTGGCGCTGTCAAACGGAGAAAGCTGGTCAGGTGAAATCACAACTATTCGCCCAGATGAAAGCGAAATGCATTGCAACATTACAGTTGTTCCTGTGTACGGTGAAGACAACACAATTGACCGCATTGTTACGCTATACCACGATATTACTGATATTAAAGACAATGAAAACGAATTGGTTTCTGCCCGAGTTTCTGCTGAACTTGCCGATAAAGCAAAGTCCGAGTTTATCGCCAATATGAGCCATGAATTACGCACGCCCCTAAATGCAATTATCGGTTTTTCCGAAATGATGGCGGCAGAAAAAATGGGTCCCCTCGGCAACAAAGACTACGTCGAATTTTCGACACTCATCGAAAATTCATCGCGCTCACTCCTCTTAACGATCAACACAATTTTAGAACTCTCGCGCCTTGATGCAGATGTTCACAAATTAGATCAACAAGCAATATATCCTTCAAGAGTAATTGATAAGGTCATCAACACTAAAATTGACAAAGCCCGCGCCCTTGGCGTTGAAATCACTCGAAACCTAAAATTTGGCGATCTCATTCATACCGATGAACGGTTATTGCGTCAGTCAATTTCCTATCTAATTTGCAATGCCATTCGCTATAATAAACCCAATGGTGGAACTGTAGATGTGAGCAGTTCTTTGAACAAAAACAATCAGCTTGTCATCTCAATTAAAGACAACGGAATTGGCATTTCACAAACGGACATTGAGCACATCATGTCACCATTTCACCGCGTAGATAACGCCCTTGATCGCATGAACAATGGCGCAGGCCTTGGCTTAACGTTAGTAAAAAAATTCTCCGTCGCCCAAGGCATTGATTTAACGATAGACTCCCAATTAGGCGTAGGAACAACGGCAACCTTAACGTTTTGCGGTTGCGACACCCTCAAAAGAAACCCTAAGCAAAAAGTATTTACAAACAACAACGTCGCGCAGGCACAATCAGCTTAGAGTATTTCAAGTTTCGTTTGTTACGCAAACACAGCATAAACCGCAAGATGACCAACACTTTGAACAGGTCGTTATGGTTCAATGTAAACCACAACGGCTCTAACCTCACAGTTAACCTTTCCTTAATGAAAAATCACACTTTGAACACGAAATCTCCTTGCCACCTGCAAGGTTCGGCAATGCTTTAGTCATCTTTACCTGCGATATAGTCATCATACACAGTAATGACTATGCAATGGACGGCACCCGATGAAAAAGAACAAACAACAAAATACCTTTGAGCCTGATTTTGAAGGTCAAGGAATTATTGATTTTGCCCCGACCAGAAAACGTTGCCGGCAAGGAAAGGCCGTGCGCAAACGCACATTGTTTGGCATTTGCCTAGCGCTTATTGCTGCAACAGGCCTTATTGCAACAACAATCACTGTAAGCATAACAAATGCCACAGCACAGCCAGCCTTTACCACAGCCAATGCAATTGCAGCCAAGCAGGATGCAGGCGTTGGCACCATTGCGGCAATCGCCGTGATGATTATCGCAGCTGGTGCACTTGCAACCTTCTCAAATAGAAAAAGCGCCTAATTAAGTACGTTTAACTTGGCCTAATGGCACGTTTAACTTAGATGTATTTTTTGCGCACACGACACGATTAGTTTACGTGAGAGAACAATTTTGAATTCCATCGAATAAATTTGTCCGCTAAAGTGTTAATTATATAGCGAGCACCCAAACAGCTTTAGGTTCAAACAATTGAACAACAAGCTATAGAGGTGACGGGGTCGCTTTTATAAGGATAAACTATTTATGAAGACCAAAATTATTTTATCAGGCCTTGCTGGAACAGCACTTATGATGTTCCCCGTTCAAGCATTCAGCCTTGGCGGTGGTGGCTCAAGTGTGAGTACGCCAAACTGCAAAACTGGTTACGTATACCATTCATCGAGAAAAAAATGTGTACGCAAACCTCCCGTGTGTAAACGCGGGCATGTTTACAGCAAGAAAAAACGCAAGTGCGTTCGTAAATACTCAGAATTATTCCAAGACAGTGACCTAAAGGTTCAAGGCTGGGCTTTGGCCTATGCTGGCAATTATCAAGCCGCTATTGAAATGTTCAAACTCGTTTCGAACAAAAAAGACGAAGAAGCTCTTAACGGTCTAGGATATTCTCATCGCAAAAGTGGCCAATTTGACAAAGGCATCAACTTTTATAAGTTAGCTCTTTCGATCAATCCAAACTACATTCTAGCCCGTGAGTATTTAGGCGAAGGATTTGTTGCATCAGGCCGTTTGGACCTTGCAAACAATCAGTTAGCAGAGATAAAAAACCGCTGCGGTGTTTCATGTATCGAGTATATAAAATTAGCGCAGGTTATTAAAACGGGTTCCAGTTCCAACTGGTAAGCTAACAAATTTGAACATAAAAAAAGGCGGTTGAAACATAAATTTCAACCGCCTTTTTAGATGTGAAACTTGTATTTAAGCGGCTTGCAAAATGGCTGACAACGGTGATTGTTCGCTTTTTAGAAACTTACGGCGCTCTTGCTTAAAAGTCCGCAAATAAAAATCATCGTCCATCGAGCAAAAAGCTTTCATCAAAGCTTCTTGCAATGCGGCACGATCGCGACCACCAAGTTCGACAAAAGTGGCGGTAATCCACTTATTCCAACGATTGGATGCCATCATCCGACCATTCGCTGCTTTCTTCCAGCAACCAACAAGATAATCAACGCTAAATGGCAACGCTCTAACAACAGTTTGTTGCCACACACCGTCAACGAGAACTTCTAGATACTCATCAACTGGTTGATTGCTATTCCAATCCACAATTTCAAAGCAACCAAATTGATTGACCTCAATTTCAAAAGCAATACCGCCACGCAAGAATCGCAACGCCGTTGCTCCTTTTTGGGCTTTAAAACTAATACTTAAAATGTTCCAATTACCTGGTGCATCCAATTCAGTCTCAATTTTCCGTCCACCATCTAGGTAAGGGTTGAGCACCTCTAGCATACCATCGGTTTGCGAGACTGCGACCACTTCTGGCGCGCTTAAACAGCACATCAATGCCGTATATTGTTGACCACCAGAAACTTGTTTAATTGTTACCAACAGCTGTTCAGTATGGCTGGTGATCTGTAGAATTTTCCAATTTTTTGCCTGGGTATCTTGTGACTTTTTCTCAATCCATGGTGACACAGATTCAAGAACCAATGACAACAATGACTGCTGAAATGCATCATCTAAGACCACCTCTTCATTCATTAAGCTCATAGCGTTTCTTCCCTGTTTTATATATCAACGATTGGCCACAGATTAGTAAGTATCACATGAACGTTATCTGAACGGCGTGTTCAGAAACACAACTCGATCACATTTTCGCGAGAATCCTCAAATTTACGAGAGTTTAATTTTGCCTATTTGTCTGTTCAAGATAAGGTATTTCATGAAAAAACCACACTACGCCCTGCAAAAAATCTTAAAATCCGCCGCGCTCATCGTGCCAATTGCTCTAACGATTCCATTGCAAGCACTACCAGCAAGCGCTTCGATACTAGAAAGACTTGCTCACCAACCGCAAAACGCATTGGCAAACGAGTCTTCTCCCTATCTAAAGCAACATTCGCGCGATTTGGTAAAGTGGAACACCTGGAATAAAGCCACGCTCAAAAAAGCAATGGACAGTGGAAAACCCATTTTTTTATCCGTTGGCTATTCGGCATGCCATTGGTGCCATGTCATGCAAGAAGAAAGCTTTAACAATCCAGCCGTGGCAAAATTGTTAAATGAAAACTACATTCCCATTTTAGTTGATCGCGAACAACGCCCAGACCTTGATGAAACCTACATGCTGGCCACCGAGGCCATTACAGGCCAAGGCGGTTGGCCCAATAATGTGTGGCTAACACCAGATCTCAAACCGTTTTATGGCGGGATCTACTTCCCTCCCCAAAAATTGGCAAAATTATTATCCCTCATCAATGAAGATTGGCGTAAAAAACCACTTGCCATTCAACTTGAGGCCGACCGAATTGCCACAATTCTTGCAGGCTTTTTCACCCGCAAAACGGCATCCAAAGATTTAACATCAGACACTCTTGCCAAAGCTGGCCAAAAGTTACTCGCAAAGTTTGATGGGTTTAATGGCGGCATGGGCACGGCGCCAAAACACTTCAATGCTCCAGCCCTTGCATTCATTACCCATTTAGCAAGCCAACAAAATAACGCCGATGCGCGTGAAGCCATGACAATTTCATTAAACGCAATTGCCGCTGGCGGGGTAAGAGATCACTTAGAAGGTGGCTTCCATCGATACGCCGTCGATAATAATTGGCGCACCCCTCACTTTGAAAAAATGCTTTATGACCAAGCTCAAATGTCTGAAGTGTATTTGCAAATGTATTCACTCACAGGTGATCGCAAGTTTGCCGATGTGGCTGTATCAACTCTTGATTACGTTCTAAACGATTTAACAGCCCCAAGCGGCGGATTTTATTCCACCCGAGATGCCGATAGCCCTTTAACAAAAGGGGCGAAAAGCCACGAAGGCACTTTTTACATTTGGACACCGGAGCAATTCATTCAAACTCTAGGCAAAGACGATGCTGATTTCATCATCAAACAATTGGGCAAAGAGACCCAAGGCGAATTTGCTGACAAAACAATCATCCATCGCAACATCACTCTTGAAGGTGACGAACTCACACGCTTTAACAACCTTTTGAAAAAGCTAAAGCAAGCCCGCGATTCTCGTATCAAACCCCACCGCGATGAAAAAATTCTTGCCGGTTGGAACGGCTTGATGATCTCAGCTTTTGCCAAAGCTGCAACAACCCTCAAAAGCAAAAAGTACAAAACCGCAGCGACCAAATCTGGTGAATTTATCTGGCAAAACATGCGAGATGACAAAGGCTTTATACTAAGAAGCTATTTCGAAGGAAAAGCCAGTGTCACCAGCACATTGGTTGACTATGCATATTTATCAAATGCCTTCATCGATCTGTACGACGCCACGGGAAACAAAATCTGGTTGGCACGCGCTGAAAAGCTGGTTGAACAAATGGATGCTTTATTTAAGGATGAAAAGATTGGCGACTATTTCTTCACCGCCACTAAGCAAGGCTATGCCCGCATTAAGCTGCGCGCTGATACTGCACTGCCATCTGGCAATGCCGTTGCGCTTAAAGCGCTGGTTAAACTCTCTAGGCGTTCTTTAGATCCTAAATACAGCCGCCGAGCAGAAGCTGTTATCGCAGCCCTTTCGGGCGATGCTGTTTCTGATGCCCAAGGCGGTGCAACCACCTTTGTGGCAGCAGAAACCTTTTTACGCGGAACAAATGCAGCCAACCAATTTGCATCACGCGGACGGGTGAAATTAGCTGCAACTTTATCACCTGATCGCAAGCAGTTCATCGTCAAGGTAAAGTTGGCCCCTGATTGGCATATCAATGCCAACAAACCCTTTGAAGAACAATTCATCCCCACTAGCATTTCATTGAAAACGGGGTCAAAAGTTCTCGCCAACATCAAAACGACTTATCCCAAAACCATTTCCCGCAAACTTGGGTTTAACAGCAAACCACTGGCCCTTTACGAAAACACATTCACCCTCTCAACCACACTGCCCGCCCCAGCAAGCAAGCGCATCACGGGCGAGTTAACCTTACAAACGTGCAATAATGAAGTTTGTCTGTTGCCTGAAACGGTGAAGTTAAGTGTAACGCCTGTGCTTAAATAAAAAGCGTAATATAGCATATATGCGATTTATTTACGCCACACCACATCATCGGCCTTGTGCCGATGATCCATGGTTTGGTTCAAACGTGCATCATGGATTAACGGCACAAGGCCGATAATAAGGCAGAGTAAAAAACCAAGTAGCAAAACAACCTTTTGACCAGTGAGTGAACAGTTCTATTGAACAGTGCCACCAGCGCCACTGACGGTGCCAGCAGGAGGAACAAGGCCAGCGATCTGACAGCCTTGCGAAACAGGGCCACCTGGATATAGCTTTTGTAATAATTTGCGCCCACCGCGCGGTTTAAACACCGCTGCCAACGCATCACACAATCTCCGTATAGGCGGGTTTTGATCTTCGGCATAACAGCCTTGCAAAACTCGAATAACTTCAAGATGTTCTTCGCTGAGTTTTACACCGACAGCCATCGCAGTTTTTTCAGCTTCAGCCAATGACCACCCTGCAGGCGCATTGGGAAACCCATCCACGCCACCAGATTGAGTTGGGTGTAAAATATCGTGCATGGTTAAAGCTGGTCCAGAAGGTGACATGGTTTTCTCCGCTGTTTTTTGCTGTTAGCATTATTGACATTATGTCACACCCTCGATCAAAAACATAGCAAAACTTGAATGTTTTATAAAACGCCCGATAAAGCCGCAAAGTGAACTGTACCAAAACCCAGTACCGCACCCCATCACGCCCCGCGATACACCAAACATGAATAAGTCCCGCAATGACGTTTAGTATGCCAGCAATAATGAAATGTCACCTCGCCACCTTCATCAACACAGCGCCAACCATTGCCATCATCACCGCAAATACTTTCACCAACCGCACTCGCTCTTTTAAAAACACCACACCAATCAACAAGGCAAAGACAATGCTGGTTTCGCGTAAGGCTGAAACCATGGCGATGGGGGCTTGGGTAAAGGCCCATGTCACCAATGCATAAGCCAAAAACGATCCCCCGCCTCCAAGTAAAGTGACATAACGCCCCTTGCCCAAAACCCCTTTAATCGCTGTAGGGTTTATCTTAGCCATAAAGGCAAAAAACATGGCGCCATTTATGATGGTTAAAACAGCATAAAACCCAACAGCTGACATTGCTATTCTCGCACCCAAACCATCATTAAGAGAGTAAGAGGCAATAAAGCAACCTGTGACCAAAGCCATCAATCCTGCCTTAGAGTTGCCTAACCCTTCACTCCCACGCACCATCACAAGGCTCATGATCCCCGCCCCAATGATTAAAACACCGAGCAATTGCAAACTTGATAAGTCTACGCCCAAAAACATGACACTTACAAAAGCAATGATTAAAGGGGCAACACCGCGAGCAATTGGATAAACTTGCGTCAAATCACCAATGCGATACGAATACAATAAAAACAATTGATACCCTGTATGCAATACTGCCCCAAACAATACATAAGGCCAACTGGCGACATCAGGCAGCGGCACAAAAAGTAACGCTGCAAAGCCAAATAACATATGACCAAAGATAACACAGCTCATCGATAAAAACTTATCGCTGCCATGCTTAACCATCGCGTTCCAGCTTGCATGTAATAATGCAGCAAGAATGACGATGGCAAAAACAGTTAAACTCATTTAATTATCCCGCTGCCAAGGCAATAAATCCATCAACATCTTCGATGGTTGTTAAAAACGACGTCACCAATCTAATCATAATTTCATCAGGCCCAACAGGTGCAGTGTCTGACCCACTGGCTAACCATTGATGAAACACCGCATCAGTTTTTTCCAGTGCGTCATGTTTTGCTTTGGGCATAATCACAAACACTTCGTTGGCTTGTTGCTCAACACCCAAGTGCATGCCCTCAACGCTGGAAAGCCCATCAGCAAGTCGCTTGGCCATGTCGTTGGCATGACGCGCATTATTCAACCAAAGGTCATTGGTTAAATACGCTTCCATCTGCGCTGCCAAATAGCGGTTCTTAGACAACAAATGCCCACCGCGCATACGGCGATATTCAAAATCCTTAGCCAAGTTCAAATCAAAGAACACCACCGCTTCAACACCCATGGCACCATTTTTCGTCGCCCCAAACGAGAGCGCATCAACACCGCGCTTCCAAGTCATCTCAGCTGGCGAACAACCAAGGCTCACCAACGCATTGGCAAACCGTGCCCCATCCATGTGTAACTTCAAATTCTTCTCGCGTGCTAAATCTCCAAATGCGGCAATTTCATCCAAGGAATAAACCGTCCCCAATTCGCTCGACTGTGTAATCGAAATGGCCGCTGCTTTTGGATCATGCTCTCCACGTATAAAGCCGTTTAAGCTATCGCGTATCATTTGCGGTGAAATTTTACCCGCCACGCCATCCAAGCCAAACATCTTAGCACCACCCGTATAAAATTCTGGCGCACCACATTCATCAGCATTGATGTGAGAATAGGCATGACAAAAAATAGCCCCGAACGGCGGAGCCATGGTTGAAAGGGCTAATGAATTTGCCGCCGTGCCTGTGGTCATCAAGAACACTTTAACTTCGCGTTCAAACACCTCATTAAACTGACTTTCCACCCGTGTAGTAATATCATCATAAGCATAAGAGGCAGATGTGCCTGTATTAGCTTTAACCATTGCATCCATGATTGCCTGATCTACGCCATACACATTATCACTTGCAAAATTCATTTTACTTAGACCTTTTTACTAGAGTAATTTTGGTGTTCTTTGCCAAAAAACATTAACATGCGTTAATCTGTGCCTTGATAAAGCATGCGGGTTCTGGCATGTTCACCACAACAATAGGACAGAAACACTGTCCTATTTGGGTTAGACTTCGCAGGATATTGAATTTTCACTTAGGTTTTCCAAGATTCGTTTATTGTTATACAGTGTGTAGAGCATGACTAAATTTGACAGAGTACGCAATCGTACAAATGGAAAAACGCCGTTAAAGGCGTTCCTCACGGCCACCTGCAAACAAACAACAGGCAACCGCACAACAGCTAAACGAAAATAGCTCAAGCGGACCGCCTGACACCTCAGGGGAAACCGCACCAGCTGGTTTAAAACCATCGAGAACTTCGATGGCAAAAATCCCTCCCCTGAAAAACCACAGCAAACACCTTCACTCATTATGAAGTGTTCGCACAAACTGAGTTGATATGACTTTTCAAAAGTCACTTAAAGAAGGTTGAGACATGGTCGATCACAGAGCCGAAACAGAGATTAAAGACAGCATTCACAAAATCTCTCATTTACCAAAGGCCAACGGGCTATATGATCCACGTAACGAGCACGATGCTTGTGGCCTCGGCATGATCGCCAACATCAACAACAAGCAAGAACACAAAATCATTGCCGACGGCTTGACCATTTTGGCCAACCTTGAACATCGCGGCGCTGTGGGCGCTGACCCAAAAGCTGGCGATGGTTGCGGTATGCTTATCCAAATTCCGCACAAATTGTTTGTTGAGGAAGCTAAAAACAACGGGTTTGAACTGCCCGACAAAGGCCAATATGGTGTCGGATTTTTGTTCCTCTCCCAAACCCAAAAAATTCAACGTGAAATCGAGAACACTTGGGCTGATGTGATTGCTGAAGAAGGCTTGACCCTGCTTGGTTGGCGCGATGTGCCAACAACAAAAGAGCCACTGGGCGATAGTGTCATCGCCACCGAGCCCGTATCTCGTCAGGTGTTCATTGGTCGTGGCGATAGCATCACCGACCAAGACCATTTCGAGCGCAAGCTATATGTGGTTCGTAAAACCGCTTCCAACCGCGTTATCGCCAATATGGGCGTTGAAATTCGCGCCAGCTATTACCCCGTGTCTTTATCATCACGCACCATCATTTATAAAGCCTTGGTGCTTGGCGAAGCGCTTGGCCGTTATTATCCAGACCTAACCGATGAGCGGGCACAATCAGCGCTGTGTCTTATCCACCAGCGTTTCTCAACCAACACTTTCCCGTCGTGGCCGCTGGCCCACCCGTACCGTATGGTTTGCCACAATGGCGAAATCAACACCGTGCGCGGCAATTATAACTGGATGGCGGCCAGGCAAGCCACCATGTCATCTGATCTACTTGGCGATGACTTAGAAAAACTATGGCCCATTTCATACGAAGGCCAATCAGACACCGCGTGCTTTGACAACGCCTTGGAACTTCTCACCATGGGCGGTTATTCCCTTGCCCACGCGATGATGTTGTTGATCCCTGAAAGCTGGTCATCAAACCCATTGATGAGCCAAGAACGCCGCGACTTTTATGAATACCATGCTGCAATGATGGAACCATGGGATGGCCCTGCCGCCATTGCCTTTACCGATGGCCGCCAAATTGGCGCAACGCTTGATCGTAATGGCCTGCGTCCTTCACGTTACATTGTGACCGATGATGGCTATGTCATGCTCGCCTCTGAAATGGGCGTACTGGATATTCCCGAAGAAAAAATTGTCACCAAATGGCGTTTGCAACCGGGCAAAATGCTCCTGATCGATCTGGAAAAAGGCGTTATCATTTCCGATGATGATCTCAAATCAGGTCTGGCTTCAAAACACCCATATCGCAAGTTCCTCGACAACACCCAAATCATGGTGTCGGACTTACCACAAACAAAAACCAAAAAGCGCCGCAGCCACATTCCGTTGGTTGATCGCCAACAGGCCTTTGGTTACACCCAAGAAGATCTCAAATTCTTGATGATCCCAATGTCACAAGCTGGCCAAGAAGCCACAGGCTCCATGGGCACAGATACTCCCGTTGCCGTGCTGTCAAACCGTGCTAAAACTTTGGACACATATTTTAAGCAAAACTTTGCCCAAGTGACCAACCCACCGATTGATCCGATCCGTGAAGAAGCTGTCATGTCACTCGTCACCTTCATTGGCCCGCGTCCAAACTTGCTTGATCTAAAAGGTACATCAAAGCACAAACGCCTTTGTGCCAAGCACCCGATCATCACCAATGAAGAGCTGGAACGCATTCGCATCATTGGCACCACAGAAGGTAACAACTTTAAAACTGTTACGTTAGATGCCACCTATGATGTTGCCAATGGTCCCGATTATATGGACGCTTGCCTTGAAGGCTTGAGCCGCGCTGCTGATCGCGCCGTACGTGATGGCTACAACATCATCATCATTTCTGATCGCTCGGTTTCACCAACACGGACTCCCGTACCGATATTGCTTGCGACATCGGCCATTCATCATCACCTTATTCGCAAAGGGCTTCGCACCTCTGTGGGTCTTGTGGTTGAAAGTGGTGAACCGCGTGAAATTCATCAGTTCTGTACGCTGGCCGGTTATGGCGCAGAAGCCATTAACCCCTACCTTGCCTTTGAAACCTTGCGCGATATTGCCCCAAGTTATGAAGAAATCACCACGCCTGAACAAGCCATCAAACGTTATATCAAAGGCTTGAAAAAAGGCATGCTTAAAGTCATGTCGAAAATGGGCATTTCAACTTATCAGTCTTATTGTGGCGCACAAATTTTTGATGCCATTGGGCTTCGCTCTGATTTCATTGAACGCTACTTCACTGGCACTCACAGCCAAATTGAAGGTATTGGCCTTAAAGAAATCGCGTACGAAGCATTTAAACGCCACGCCGATGCATTTGGTCTCGACCCAGTATTAGAAGACAGCTTAGAAGTGGGTGGTGAATACGCTTACCGTGTTCGCGGTGAAAAACACGCTTGGACCCCGCAAACGGTTTCCAGCTTGCAACATGCAGTGCGTGGCAACTCAATGGAAAAATTCCGCGAGTACACCAAACAAATCGATGCAGATTCCCATAACGCAAACTTCTTGCGCGGCCTGTTCAAAATCAAAAAAGCCGAGGATGTTGGCCGCAAACCCGTCAAACTTGAAGACGTGGAACCCGCCAGCGAAATCGTCAAACGTTTCGCCACGGGCGCGATGTCATACGGTTCAATCTCACGCGAGGCCCACACCACATTGGCCATCGCAATGAACCGCATTGGCGCAAAATCAAACACGGGTGAAGGCGGCGAAGAATCTGATCGCTACACTGCGATTGATGAAAACACCTCTGAACGCTCCGCCATTAAGCAAGTGGCCTCTGGCCGCTTTGGTGTAACAGCGGAATATCTTGTTAACGCCGACATGATCCAAATTAAAATGGCCCAAGGTGCAAAACCGGGTGAAGGCGGGCAGTTGCCAGGCCACAAGGTCAATGCAACCATCGCAAAAGTGCGCCATTCAACCCCAGGCGTTGGCCTCATTTCGCCACCACCGCACCACGACATTTATTCAATCGAAGATTTGGCTCAGCTGATCTACGATCTTAAAAACGTCAACCCATCAGCCGACGTGTCGGTTAAACTTGTTTCAGAAGTAGGCGTTGGCACGGTTGCAGCAGGTGTCGCCAAAGCGCGCGCCGATCACATTACCATTTCAGGTTATGATGGCGGCACGGGCGCATCACCCCTCACCTCGATCAAACACGCTGGTTCGCCATGGGAAATTGGCTTGGCCGAAACACAACAAACCTTGGTTGAAAACGAATTGCGCTCGCGCGTTGTCGTTCAAGCCGATGGCGGCTTGCGCACAGGCCGCGATATGATTGTTGCCGCACTACTTGGCGCTGATGAAATGGGTTTTGCCACCGCACCACTTATTGCCGCTGGCTGTATCATGATGCGCAAGTGTCACCTTAACACCTGCCCCGTTGGCATCGCCACGCAAGACCCAGTATTGCGTAAGCGTTTCACTGGCAAACCCGAACACGTCATCAACTACTTCTTTTATATTGCCGAAGAAGCGCGTGAATATATGGCGCAAATGGGCTTTAAAACCTTTGATGAAATGGTCGGCCAAGTCGATATGCTTGATCGCGCCGATGCCATCAGCCATTGGAAAGCTCAAGGACTTGATTTCACCAAGCTATTTGCCAAATCAGAAAAACAAGACACCACACCGATTTTCCAAACCGAACTACAAAACCACAATCTTGGCGCCGTACTTGATCGCTCACTGATCGAAAATGCTGCTCCAGCTTTG
>Ga0256834_1000775_pt1 | contig 22488 bp, 20 predicted proteins | sample 4281140metaG_FD_190536 | JGI IMG/M metagenome (GOLD analysis project Ga0256834, IMG submission 190536) | Hydrothermal vent microbial communities from East Pacific Rise, Pacific Ocean - 4281-140 | ecosystem: Environmental > Aquatic > Marine > Hydrothermal vents | place: Pacific Ocean: East...
GAATAGGGCATAAACTCGGGATGCCACTGCACGCCTATTAGCGATTCGTAACGCTCATGCTCTATAGCCTGTATTATAGAGTTTCTATCGAGTGCGGTGGCTTTGATATTCTCTCCCGGTTTCTCTATCGCTTGACGGTGCAGTGCGTTTACCCTGATCGTATCTCGTTTCGCCAGGCTTTTCAATACCGATCCATCTTTTAGATATACGGTTTTTAGCGGCAAAGGGGTATGAGGGTGCGGATAGGGCAGATCGAGGCCTTTTATGTCGTAATGCAGGGTACCTTTGAAAAATACGTTGATCAGCTGCATTCCCCTGCAGATTCCGAGAATCGGCGCCTTTTTTTCCAAAGCCTTTTCCAAAAGGGTTAGCTCCATTAGGTCCCTCTTTTTGTCGCATCTGTGGCGACAGCCGGCTCTGCTGCCGTAAGTTGAGGGATCTATATCTTCTCCGCCACTGATTATTAGAGCGTCAAACTCTTTTTTGGCGTAAAAATCTCCCGCCGAGACGAAAGTAGGTTTGATTCCGTACATGGCGTATATCAGCCTGATCGCTCCCCACGCGAATCGGCTTTTTGAGCCGGAACCGGTAACTAGTACCTTCTTCATCGGCAACCTCTTTGCCCTTTTCTGAGTCTCTCCACGATTGAGTCGCATCTTTGGATCCACAGCGATGTCATAAACCATAAGGGGGAGTTTAGAAATTCCAGATACTCTTTGGAGACTTGGATTAGATATTCCTCTTCAAAAGCCAGCTCTTCGATAAGCGTCCAGTTGTTGAATTCGGCCGCTACGCTCCACTCCTCTTCGTCTATCCTGCAGTTTGGGAGTCTGTAATGAAACGCCGGTCTTGGACGGATCTTTTCTTGAGCTATCATGGATCTTGTTTCGGGTTCGATATGGCAAAGCAGAGGCAGCAGATCCAAAGATCTGTTTCTGGTCGGATTGAAATAGATGTAATCGGCGATGAACTCCTCGATATTCGGCGAGTATTCGGGATTTAGCGTCTTTAGTATGTACTCTTTGTCAAAAGGCTCTATAAACCACGAGAGTTTTCTGGTTAGGTCGATCTCTTCTTGCTCTTTTATCCACTCGTACAGAACCAAAAAAGCACGTAGAATGTTTAGAATGTCTTTAGCTTTTAATGAGGGGGCCTCTATGTTTATATGCAGACCGAACGCGTAAAACAAAGAAGCCCTGGTTCCCAGCGCGCCTTCGCGTTTTAAAAACTCTCTTAGTTTTTCTATCTGCTCGAGTCTGTCAAACGGTACGGGAGGGGTAACTATTTCGTACGGGACGAATATTTCGGAAACGAAAGCCAAAATCTCCTCCCAAAACTCCGAGCCGCTCTTTTTCTGTCTCTTTAACAGATATTTGCTGTCGAGATAGATCTGAAAATCGCCCAGTGAGGTGTTTTTTATCAGATATTCGTATTCGCTTTCGATCCGGGTCTCGCCGCCGAAAAGCTCCACTATTACGGCCGCGCTTTGGACTGGGGTAAGGCCCGAAAACTCTATTTCGAAACCAGCTCTTCTCAGTTTGCCGTCGCCGTTTTTCAGTAGCGGCGGCAGAACGAAATGCTCCATCAAACCTCTTTGGGACAGGATGTTTCGACTATTATTTTGATATTTTCACCCTCGTCGACGGCGTAGAATCTATGCTTTTTACACCATGTGGCGTTGGCGTGATTGGCCAGCCTCAGGGCTTCGACGACGGCCTCTTCCTTGCTAGAAAAACTTTTATCGAGCCAGTTTTTATGTAAATCTTCATCCTTTTTGGCGCAGCTGCACATCTTTTCGAGAACTATTTTGTACATCATACACCTCCGTACATTTTTTTAAAGAGTATCATACCCCCGATTGTGGCCGAAATTGAAAGAGTTACGTTTAGAAAAATATTTAAAAGCGCTTTTTGATATGCACCGCTTTGAAAAAGGGAAACCGTTTCGTAACTAAAAGTCGAAAATGTGGTCAAAGCCCCCAGTAGACCGGTTATCAAAGCCGCACGCGCGATAGGAGATATTACGTTTTCGAAATAGAGTATCAAAAACCCTATGGCGAAACTGCCCAGTACATTTACCCCTAACGTGCCTACCGGAAACAGGGTGGCGCTGCTTTTTTGCAAGAAGGTCGAAATGGCAAACCTCGCTACGGCTCCGAGAAAACCGCCGGCGCCTATAGCCAGAAAAAGCTTTATATCCATCAAGAGAATCCCGGATGTTTGTAGCTGATAACCTCGATGTCGAACAGCGTTACCAGCCCTTCTGAGACCATGGAGTCCACGATTTTTACAAAACTCATGATTTTATCCTCTTTGTCTATGATCTCTATTACTATAGGCAGCTTTTGGCTAAGGCTAACGATGGAAAAAGAGGAGATTTCCGAATGCACGCCCATCCCAGCAACTCCCTTAAAAACGGTGGCTCCGGCGATACCCTCCTGTTTGGCTCTTTTTAGTATCTCCTCCCAAAGGGGGGAGTCGCCGAATTTGTCGCTGCTGTCTATATAGATTCTCATTGCCTTTCTGGGGCCTAGATATCTTTTCATCTATCGCTCCGGCTATGTTCTTGGATCTCGAAAACCGCTCTGTTTACGCTCTCCATTTTCTTTCGGGCCATCTCTTTAGCTTTTTCGTTGCCGGATCTTATTACCTCCAGTACGTACTCTTTAGTGATTTTTTCTCTTTTGGCTCTGATCGGCTCCAAAATTCTCTCTATGGACGAAGCGCAGATACGTTTACACTCTACGCATCCTATAGCTGCGCTTTTGCATCCCTCTTCGATCTCTTTTACGGTTTTTGGATCGCTAAAAGCTTTATGATAGTCGTAGACGAGGCAGACTTCCGGATTTCCTGGGTCGTGTCTTCTGATTCGGTTGGGATCGGTTTTTGCCGATCTCAATTTTTGCGCCACATCTTGCGGCGTATCGTCCAGATATATGGCGTTGTTGTAGCTTTTGCTCATTTTTCTGCCGTCTAAACCAGGTAGCCTAGGCGTTTCGCTCAAAATCTCCTGGGGTTCGGTAAATATTTCGCATTTGAATAGATGATGAAATCTCCTGACGATCTCTCTGGCGATCTCGAGGTGAGGCCTTTGATCCTCTCCTATGGGGACCCTCTCCGCGTCGTATAGTATAATGTCGGCCGTTTGAAGTACCGGATAGGTAAAAAATCCCGCCGTTCTGATATCTTTGCCCCCTTTTTCCTGTAGCTGTTGCAGCTGCTCTTTGTATGTGGGGTTTCTCTCCAGCCATCCCAGAGGAGTGATCATATTCAAAATAAGGTATAGCTCCGCGTGTTCCTTTACCGCGCTCTGGACGAAAAGAATCGATTTTTGGGGATCTATGCCGGCGCTAATCCACTCTCTGATCAGGTCTATCGTTAGTTTCTTTATGTCGAGTCCGTCTTGATAACCTGTAGAGAGCGCGTGCCAGTCTGCTACGAAAAAGAGAGATTCATAATCGTTTTGAAGCTTTTGCCAGTTTTTCAAAACTCCGAGATAGTGCCCCAGGTGGAGTCTGCCGGTGGGTCTCATTCCGCTTATTACTCTCATCGATCTCCTTTGTCGGTAACTATGGAAAAGGTCATCAGCTCTATTTCCGAATGTTTTTTTATAAATCTGTTCAAGGTATCGAGATCTATCTTTTTTATCAGTTCGAGCTCTTTTTTTGAATAGCCCAGTTTATGCCCTCTATAATATTCGTTAAAGGCTCTCGATAGTCGTTGCGACAACGTTTCGGCTCTTAGAGGCTCGCTGCCGGTAAGGAACTTTACCGCGGCCTCCAGTTCGGCTTGCGTAGCTCCCTTTTCGATAAACTCGCCAACCAGCTCTTTGACAAGTTTTATAGCCTCTTGGGCCGAATCTAGTTTTGTCTGTAAATAGCCGCTGAAATAGCTGTGAGATCTGTTGACGTTGAATCTGGAGTATGCCGAATAGGCAAGACCTCTTTTTACTCTGATCTCCTCCATCATTCTGCTACCGAATCCGCCAGAGCCCAGGATAAAAGAAGCTACTTTCGCCAGATACAGCTCATCGCTCTCAACTCTCATATAAAATGGGGCTCCGAAATAGATATAGGCCTGTTCGGTCTCCTTTTGAACGGTGACGGTTTTTTGAGCTTTTGAGGCTTCGAAGAACGGAAGCGGCTCTATCGATCCGGCTGGCAGAGGCTGTAGCGCTTTTTTTGCAAACTCTTTGGCCTGCCGTAAATCAAGATCGCCCCCAATTACCAAAATCGCTCTTTTTAGTACCAGATGTTTTTGTAAAAACTCTTTTACATCTTGTAGCTTTAAACGTTTTATACTCTCTACGGTTCCGTTGGAGGGGTGTCCTATGGGCGTATTTTCGAAAAGCGTCTTTTTCAGATTTACGCCCGCTATGTAGTCGTAGTCGTTCTCTTTTCTCGAGAGAAAACCTAAAGTTGTGGTTTTGACCTTTTCGAAAGCCTCTTCGGTTAGATTGGGCTCTTTTAGGAGTTCCGACAACAGCTCTATTCCGTAGGGAAACTCCTCTTTTAGGGAGCTTATCTGTATAACCATAGTCTCAGTTCCGCAATTTGTCGCCAGATGTATCGCTCGCTCTTCTAATTTCTGCGCAAATGCGACGTTTCCTAGCGTTTTTGTGCCCTGGTTGAGCATTTTTGAGCTGAACTTAGCCAGCCCGTCGATCGTATCCTCGATGCTGCCGCTTTTTTGAAAGACTATCTGCATCGAAACGATCGGTAGCGTTTCGCTCTTTTCGAATATAATCGGAATCTCGATACCATTTATTTCAATCTTGTCCAAAACGGCGCTCATCAAAACCCCTTGTATCAGTATGGATAACAGGAGAGCCTTTAACACACGCTCTCCTCTTCTTTTTCGTATATTTCCAAAATATTGTAGGCGGTATCCCTCTTTGCGGGGATCTCTCCTACGTCTTTGATCAGTCGGATCATCTCTTGTGCGTTCATTCTGTTTTGGGCTCCCGCCGCTTTGACCACGTTTTCCTCCATCATGGTTGAGCCCAGATCGTTAGCCCCAAAAAGCAGCGCCAGCTGGCCGATGTAACTTCCCTGAGTTACCCAGGAACTCTGTATATTCTTAAAGTTGTCCAAAAAGAGCCTCGACACCGCCAAAAGTCTTAAATATCTATTAGACGAGCTCTTGTATTTTACTATGCCCTCTTTTTGTAGTTTGGTATTGGAGGGCTGAAAGGACCACATTATAAACGCCCTAAATCCCCCGGTTTTGTCTTGTAACTCCCTTATTTTCGCCAGATGTTCCACGATCTCCTCATCAGTTTCGACGGTACCGTACATCATGGTGGCGGTGGTTTTCATACCGATTTCGTGCGCCGTTTCGTGAATTTTTAGCCATTCGCCGCTGGAGAGCTTTTTGGGACTGATAATCGATCTGACCCTGTCGCTGAGAATCTCGGCTCCGGCGCCGGGGATCGAGGAGAGCCCTTTGTCCTTTAGTCTTTGAAGGGTCTCTTTGTAGCTGAGTCTGCTCGTTTTGGATATAAAGTCTATCTCTACGGCGCTAAAGCCGTGAATGGTGATTTGGGGGAATTTTTTGTGAATATGCTCTATAAGATTTTCGTAATATTCTATTTTCAGTTTGGGATGAACCCCTCCTTGAAACAGAATCTGGGTTCCGCCTATTTCGATAAGCTCTTCGATTTTTCTGTCTATCTCCTCATATGAGAGCAAATACGCCTCACTCGATCTGTGGTCTCTATAAAATGCGCAAAAGTCGCAATCTACCCAGCAGGCGTTGGTATAGTTGATATTTCTGTCCACTATGAACGTGGTTATTCGTTTAGGATGGAGTTCTCTCTTTTTTTTTAAGGCCATTTCGCCCAGTTCTTTGAGATCGGCGTTTTTTATCAGATCCAGAGCCTCACGCTTACTCAGTCTCACTCTTGTCTCCTCTCTCTTTGGCGATCGCGTCGAGAACCCCGTTTATGAATTTAGGCGACTGATCGGTACCCAGTCTTTTTGCCAGTTCGACGGCTTCGTCTATGGCGATGGCTCTATCGAGACCGCTAAATAGCAGCTCGTAGGTTCCCAGTCTGAGAATGGCTCTTTCTATGTGACCTACTCTCTCTAGATCCCAGCCTTCGAGATGTTTTTTTATCATTTCGTCCAGCTCGTTTATCCTGTCTACGACGCCGCCGAATAGGGAGAGCGCGAACTCCCTTTGTCTGTTTCTTATCTTTTTGTCTTCCAAAATCTCCTCGGCGAATTTTTTTATTTCGCGATTTCCGAGATCGTACGCGTAAAGCAGACCTATGACGGCTTCTCTGGCTTGATGTCTCGTCGCCATTAAATGTTCCTGTATAGATCGATCATCTCGATCAGTCCAGCCATAGCCTCGAAACCTTTGTTTCCCGATTTGCTTCCGGCTCTCTCTATGGCCTGTTCCAGAGTGTCGGTTGTTAGCACTCCGAAGGTGACCGGTTTTTGATATTTCAACGTGGTGTTGGCTATACCTTTTGTTGCTTCGGCCGCCACGTAATCGAAATGGGGCGTAGATCCTCTGATGATGGCTCCCAGACAGCATACACCGTCGAATCTCTTTTCGCTCAGAATTTTATCGAGAACGAAAGGGAGTTCAAAAGCCCCTGGCACCAGGACCAAAGAGAGATTTTCGATATTTCCTCCGTGTCTTAAAAAGGCGTCCTTTGCGCCTTCTACGAGTCTGTCCGTTATTATGTGGTTGAATCTGCTGGCTATTATGGCAACCTTCTCCTCTCCGGTTAATCTCAGTTTACCTTCTATTACCTTCATCATATCTCCTCGGCAGATTTTTTGATATTTTTTATTTTTCGCACGAGATTTTTGAGCTCGTTCGTGGTTATCATGTTCGGTCCGTCGCTAAGAGCGTTATCCGGATCGTAATGGGTCTCAAAGAAAAAACCGTCGCATCCGACTGCGGCGGCGGCCTTTGCCAAAGGAGCCACGTACTCTCTTTTGCCGGAGCTTTTCCCTTGGGCACCGCCGGGCATCTGCACCGAATGGGTGGCGTCGAATATAACCGGAGCGAATTTTCTCATTATAAGGAGTCCCCTCATATCTACGACCAGATTTCCGTAGCCGAAGCTGCTGCCTCTTTCGGTCAGCCATACTCCTAAATTTTTTGAGGTTTCGAAATCGGCTTTTTCTATGTCGGAATTTTTGGTTTTCAAGACCTTCAAAACGCTGTATTGCATATCTTCTGGGTTCATAAACTGTCCCTTTTTTATATTGACTATCTTGTTGGTCTTGGCCGCTTCCACCAGCAGATCCGTCTGCCTGCACAGGAACGCCGGTATCTGTAGAGCGTCAGCTACCTCCGCGGCCGGTTTGACGTGCGATGTTTCGTGTACGTCTGTGAGGATTTTGAATTTGAACCGCTCCTTGACGTTTTCGAGTATCCTAAGACCCTCTTTCAGTCCCGGTCCTCTGTAACTTTCCAGACTGGTTCTGTTGGCCTTGTCGTAGCTGGCTTTGAAATAGAAATCTATTTGGGGATCTTCGGCAAACTCGACGAGCTCCTCGGCGATTTTGTTGATCTGGCTCTCGCTCTCTATAACGCATGGACCCGCTATCAAAATCATCTTCGGCCTTTGTTATTTTTTCGCTACCATTATTCCGCTAATTACAATCAAGATTATACCTAAAATCTTTATCGTTTCCGGAAAGGGATCGTTTAAAAACAGCATACCAAAAAGAATAGAAAACAGAATATTAGAATAGCTTACGGTGCCTACCACCCCGGCTTTGGATACGCCGTAGGCTTTTGTCATATATATCTGCGCGCCTGTGGCCAGGACCCCCATACATACTATATATAGCCACATGACTCCGCTGGGCATAATAAAAGGAGAGAGCAAAAAATCGAGTTGGGGTGGCGAGTAGTATTTGGCTATTCCCATCAGAATCAACGGCCCCAGGGTTCCAACTCCCATAAAAGAGAGAACGATGGCTCTGGTGTCGTAGTGTTTTTTCAGCTCTTTTACGCTCGTATAAGCCAGCGCCGCCCCGATGCCGCTGAGAATGCCCAAAAGATCGTATTTGTCAAAGGGTGTTCTAAACGGATCGGTAATCAAAACGATGCCGCCAAATCCTACAAAAAGGGCGAACCATCCTCTCTTACCGAGAACCTCTTTTAGGAATATATAGGCAAACAGAGCGGTAAAAATCGGAGATGTTTTAGAATAGGTCATAGCCTCTCCGAGAGGTATGTGGGCAATATCGTAAAAGAAACACAAAAGAGCGAAAAAACCCATCAGACCTCTAAAGAGAAGCAAAAAGGGCCTCCCTCCTTTTTGATTAAGAGGCTTGGCCATTAAAGAGGCGCCTATTAAAACCACTCCGAAAAGGTTTCTAAAAAAGACGACCTCGAGCGAGGGGAGATGTTGCGATAGAAGTTTTGCGAACACCCCCATTGCCGCGAACAGTATCGAGGCGATGAACATATATACGATGCCTCTGTCCAAATCTTTTGCGCTCATCTATTTTTTTGTTACCTTTTCGAGGGTTCCGGTTATGTCCCCGAACAGAATCACGTCCTTTAGCAGAGCTTTTTTGGCTATGGGCGAGTTTTTCTGCAGAGCGATATGGAGTCTGCCGTTTTTTGAGGAGAATATTTTTTGATGTATCACCACGTCTACGATCTTTCCCTCTTTGATGCGCAGAAGCCTTTTTAGTTTTTTGAGCTCTTCGCCAGCGGGGAGATATATATCCACTCTACCCGTTTTTCTATCGCCTCCGACGGCGTGGAGGATCAGGTGTTTAGCCTCTTTGTGGAGATGCAGCGGAAGGTTGAAATAGAGGCTCAAAATATCCTCTTTTGCGTAAAACGGTAGGGTCTCTTCGGAGTCGTGGTCTAGTTTTCCGTTTTTAAATCGTTTGGTACGAAGATGGACAACTCTCCGGCTATGGTCGAAACTGTAAATTTTTATATCCTTTTTTGTGCTGTTGCTTCGGATCTTTTTGTATAGGTCGGGAATGAACATTCCGTTTTTTATGTATCCTTGGCTGATATACTCTTCGCGGCGGCCGTTACTAAGAATTTTGGCCAGTCCGGTTGCTTTGGCTTTGACGCTGATGGAGTATCTTTGCCCTCGGGTTTCGAGTCTGGCTACGGCGTATCCGATTTTGCCGAAAATTCCGTAGGTGATTTTATATTTAGCCTCTAAAATCTCGGCGCTGGAGAGAGTTATAAAAAGGATTAAAAGCAAAACCGATCTCATTGGACGCCTTTTTATTTAATAAAAATTGGAGTAGAATTTTACAATAAATTAAAAAAAGAGAGGCAAAGATTGAAAAGACTCTTTTTGTTGATGATGTTTTTTTTGCAGCTATTGTGGGCGGCCGATATCAATAAAACCTTGGCTACTACCGATGATCCGGCCGTTTACAGGGAGCTGTTGGATGAGGTGGAGGCCTCTCAGGATTCTCAAAAGAGCTTGCAAAAGACGCTATTGCAGAAGATAATAGCCCTGAGCGAGAGTAAAAAGAGTTTCGAGATTTCAAAAAAGATTGAAAATTCCAAAGATTTCGTTGAAGCCTTTTTTGATATTACGGAAACGGTGGCTAAAGCGCTGGAGCATGAAAAGAGTATAGATCTAATAAAAGAGCAGCTAGACGATATAAGCGACGATATCGCAAAAAGGGATCAAAACTCCACCGATCTTCTATCATTGCAGCTCGAGTATGCCTATTACTATAAAAAGATGGAGAAGTTCCGCAAGGAGAGTGAGGAGATTCTATCTTCCTATAGAGGGTGGCTGGAAGCTCTGTTATCAAAGCTCGATACGGTTTCTTTCGATACCGAAGGGGTCCAAAAAAGAGTAAAAGAGCTCAAAAAGAAGATAGAATCGTACGAAAAGAGACTCAAAAAGCTGAAAATCGAAAAAGAGCGATGGAGGATTCTGGGTAGATCAAAATATGAACAAAACGTTCAAAAAGAGATCCAAAGAATCAAAAAAACCGCGGACTCTTTAAGAAAGAGAGTGATAAAGGAGAGATCGAATCTGTTTTTCGAAGCTCTAAAACAAAAGAGCGAGAAGGCTTTCGAGATAAAGAACATGATTTTAAAAGAGGCCGAGGCTCTAAAAGAGAGCTATCGGGAGGCTCTTGAGTCCACTACCGGTTATGCGATCGAAAAGAGGCTCGGCAGAAGCGCCGCTTTGTTTTACGAGACCAAAGAGACGATAATGGCTTTTATGACCCAAAACAGGGTAATGAACGTTCCTTTGTACAAAATCGCGGCCGGAATCGGGATATTTTTGTTTTTTCTCTTTCTTAGAAAACTCTTTGTGTTGATAGTACTAAAGGTACTGCGAAAGATCACCGCCAAGACAAAAAGCTCCGTTGACGACGCGGTGCTGGCCATAGTTTCGGAACCTCTGAAATTCGCTTTCGTTATACTCGGTTTTTATCTTGCGGTACGCGTTATGGGCGTCGAGTCGCAAACCGTCGACCATATAGTCAGATCGATGATAATCGCCGCGATTTTCTGGCTCTTTTTCGAGGGCGTGTCGGTAATGGAGAGCGGAATTTACAATTTCGCCAAAAAGTTCGGCAAAGAGCTCTATAGGGAGATAGGGAGCTTTTTCGTAAAGAGTCTGAAGATATTTATTTTTTCCGTAGGGTTCGTTGCGGTTTTGCAAGAGTGGGATATCAACGTCAGCGCGTTTATAGCCTCTTTGGGACTTGGAGGTTTGGCATTCGCTCTTGCGGCCAAGGATACGGCGGCCAATCTGTTCGGAGGGTTGACCATACTTGCGGACAAATCTCTGAAGATAGACGACTGGATCAGAGTAAACGGCGTAGAGGGAACCGTAGAGGATATAGGTCTAAGAACAATCAAGGTCAGAACCTTTGAAAAGTCTCTGGTTACGGTGCCGAATCAGATCGTGGCCAACAATCCGATCGAAAACTTTTCCAGACGAGAGATCAGAAGAATCAAGATGAGGATAGGATTGACGTACGATACCACCAAAGAGCAGATGGAAAGAGTGCTTTTAGAGATACGGCAGATGCTAAAAAACCATCCAGGAATAGATCAAAACGCGACGATGCTGGTTAATTTCGACCTATTCGAAGATAGCAGCCTCAGTATTTTTATATACTGTTTTACCAATACGGCAAACTGGCAGCGGTATCTGGAGATCCGCGAGGATGTGAATATCAAGATTATGGAAATCGTCGAAAACGCCGGATGCGAATTTGCTTTTCCGAGTCAGTCTCTATATATTGAAAAACTGCCGGAGAGCGCCGAATGAAAAAGATAGCGATTTTGGGCAGACCCAACGTTGGAAAAAGCTCCCTGTTCAACAGATTAACCGGTTCGAAAGAGGCCATCACCAGTTCCGAAGCCGGAACCACGAGAGATCTTAAAAAGAGGATCGTTCAGATAGAGGGCAAAGAGGCGATGATTATAGATACCGGCGGCCTGGAGGATAGAGACGAGCTATTTGAAAAGGTGAAAAAGAAGGCTTTGGACGCGGCCGATCAGGCCGATATCATTCTATACGTGGTAGACGGTAAAACGCTGCCTCTGGAGGAGGATAGACGTCTGTTTTACGATCTGCAGAGAAAGGGCAAAGAGTTGGCGCTGGTGGTAAACAAACTGGACAATGACAAGATCGAAGAGAATCTTTGGGAGTTTTACAGTTTCGGGGCAAAGGATATTTTCGGTATTTCGGTAACGCACAACAGAAGGGTCGGCAGACTGCTGGAGTGGATATCAAAAAGACTTCCCGATAGCCAGACATACGCATTGGAGCCCGAAGAGCCGGATCTGGAAAGCTTTTTGGAGGAGATTGAGTCTGATAACGACGATAATGAGGAGATCAAAGTCGCGATAATAGGCAGAGTCAACGTAGGCAAAAGCTCTCTTTTGAACGCTCTAACCAAAGAGGAGCGCTCTATCGTCAGCGAGGTTGCCGGAACCACCATAGACGTGGTGGACGAGACGGTGATTTATCGGGATCGTCCGGTTACCTTTATCGATACCGCCGGTATCAGGCGTAGAGGCAAAATAGAAGGAATAGAAAAGTTTGCGCTAAACAGAACCCAAAAGATGCTTCAAAAGGCCGATATCGCTCTACTGGTGCTGGATGCCAAGGAAGGGTTCGCTGAACAAGATGAAAAGATCGCCTCACTGGTGGAAAAGTACTCTTTGGGAGCCGTTATAGTTTTGAACAAGTGGGACGAATCCTCCATGGATTACAAAGAGGCGGTACAGGAGGTGAGGCACCGATTCAAATTTTTGAGCTACGCTCCGATTATAACGGTATCAGCGAAAACGGGTAAAAGAGTGGACAGAATTTTCGAGCTGATATTGAAAGTTTACGCAAATTACTCTAAAAGGCTGTCCACCTCGGAGCTCAACAGCGTTATCAAAGAAGCCATCAGACGTCACGCCATTCCCTCCTATTACGGCAAAGCCGTCAATATTCTCTATGCCGTTCAGTACGATACTAAACCGCCCAGAATCGCTCTGATTATGAACAGACCCGAAGATCTCCACTTTAGTTACAAAAGATATCTGGTAAACAAAATCAGGGACCGTTTCGATCTGGAGGGCACTCCCGTAATTTTAAGTCCGAAAAGGAGAGGAGAGCGCGAAGAGGAGAGCGATGATGGTCTCAAAGATAGCTGAGAGCGATCTTGAGACCCTCAAACGCATTGGCGTCAACAGCGTGACCTCATTGGCTCTTGTGGCTCCGGCGCGATACTACGACTTTAGAATAAAGGCCGCGGCAGCCGGAGAGAGGCTGTTTTTCGCCGAGGTGGAGGGTATTTCTAAAAACGCGAAAACGGTTAGAGTAACCCTTAGGGATATTACCTCTTTGAGACGAGTGGAAGCGATTTTTTTCAATTTTCCCTTCTATTACAAAAAGAGATTCTCCGTGGGAGCGAGACTCTATCTCTACGGCAAGACCGAAGAACGTTTCGGCAGACTTACGGTGATTCAGCCAAAAGCGGTTTCCGAATATAAGGTGGGAAAAATTTTCGCCTCTTACAAGACTTCTCTTAGAGAGAACGTTTTGGTGAATATTATCAAAAAATATGTAAGTGTGGAGAATCTAATAAGCGAGGGCGTCAAAAGGAAAATAGCTGAAAACGTTTTTAAAATCCATTTTCCGGACGAGGAGTTTTTTCGGCTCTATCTAAAAGAGCGGTCGATTCCGGGACCCTACCTAAAGGCTTTGAAGTATCTGGAGATTTTCGACTATCTAAAGAGGGCTCGAAACAAGAGAATAAACTATGCGGCTATTAAGAGGTGCGAAAAGGATATAAAGCCGTTTTTAGAAAGGCTGCCTTTTGAACTTACAGGCGATCAACGAAGAGCCATAGAGGCTATCGCGCTCGATCTAAAAAGCGAAAGGGCGGCTCGCAGGATAGTCGTGGGCGACGTGGGCAGCGGCAAGAGCGTTTTGATGTTTGCGGCGGCATATATAGCGGCTCCCAGGAGATCGATCTTGATGGCTCCCACAACGGTACTGGCGGATCAACTCTATAGAGAGGCGAAAAGATTTCTGGCGGGATTGGTGGAGGTTTCGTTGGTCACCTCGAAAGAGAGCGGCGATTCGATTGAAAAGGGTGAGCTGATTATCGGAACGCACGCTTTGCTGTATAGAAAACTGCCCAAAGCATGTCTGGTAATGGTAGACGAACAGCACCGTTTCGGTACCGCGCAGAGAGCCGCGCTGTCGGCTCTGCTGAGAGAGGGGCAAAAGAGGGTTCACTATATACAGTTTTCAGCCACTCCCATTCCGAGAACTCAGGCAATGATAGAGTCTGCCATGGTAGATTTTTCTTTTTTGAGGGAGACTCCTTTTAAAAGAGAGGTGGTAACTCAGATCGTATCTAAAGAGGACTTTAAAAGGGTGATCGAGCATATTAGATATGAAACACAAAACGATAGACAGGTGCTAATCGTCTATCCGTTGGTACAAGAGGGCGAAAAGAGTCAATACAAATCGATTGAAGAGGCTAAACGGTTTTGGGAGTCATCCTTTGAGGGGGTATATTTTACGCACGGAAAAGATCCGGCCAAAGAGAAGATCATAAAAGAGTTTGCCTCAAAAGGCAAAATATTGCTCTCAACCACCGTGGTGGAGGTGGGTATTTCTCTGCCCAGGCTTTCTACCGTCGTAATAGTCGGAGCGGAAAAGATGGGGCTTGCGACTCTGCATCAGCTCAGAGGCAGAGTGGCCAGAAACGGTTTAAAGGGGTACTGTTTTTTGTATACTCACAACAAAGATAACGAAAGATTAAAGAGATTTTGTAAATTAAAAAGCGGCTTCGAAGTTGCCGAACTGGATCTAAAATTTAGAAAAAGCGGCGATCTGCTAAGCGGTAAAGAGCAAAGCGGCAAAAGTTTCAGATGGATAGATCTTTCCGAGGATTTGGAGATAATAAAAGAGGCGAAGAGCGATCTCTCCGCGCTCTTGTCTTAGTATAGACCGAATCTGCCGTCGGCTCTTTTGTATAGAACTCTGATCTTTCCGCTTCGGTCTTCGAATACTATAAAGTAGTTGTCGCTGTTTTCCAGATACTCGATAGCCTCTTCTATATCCACAGGCTTATCGATGTCCAGCTGATGCGGAACAATCTCTTCTGAATATTTCATCGCTTCGTTTATCTCTTCTTGCAACATAGGCTCGGCCAGGATCTCTTCGAGCGAGATGTTCTTGTGGCTCTTTATTTTGTCCGCGTATCTTCTAAGAACCTTGCTGGCTCTATCTAAAGCCAGGTCTATCGCGGCGTATACGTCTTTGTCCTTTTGCTTTATAACCACGTTTCCTTTTTTCGCCAGATGTATGTCGAACTCTACGTTATACCCTTTCCAGCCCTTTCTCTCGTCCCCGGATACGGTAACGTTGACTCCTGTGATATCGAGATTGTACTTTCCCAAAGAGTCTATTGCTTTGTTGATGTAATCTTTGATGGTATCGGTCAAATCGAAAGATTTACCGTAAATATGTATATAATCCATCAGCCCTTCCTTTTTTTGGTAGATTTTTTTGAATTTTAACCAAACGGGGCTTAAAAAGCAGTAAGATTTCAGGGCTTTTGGATAGTTCTGCGATGATATCTGATCGGCTCTTGGGAAACGAGATTGGTTACGGTGGTATCGATTATCACGGTTCCGTTTGAATCCGTTGTCGCAATGGCGTCATCAAGCTCTCTTGCATTAGTGCACGGCATGTTGTTGCCTATATACATGATGGTTATGTTTATGTCGTATTCCGCCGCGGTTGCGGAAGGGTAGGTGATATTTATATTCTCGACGCATCCTGTCGTTATATTTCGTTCATGGCCGCTAATAGCCAATAGAGCATATTCCGTGGCGCTTCTGGCCAAAAGCTGGGCCTGCTCCTTTAGATAGATATCTCCTGTCTGTTTGGATGTCTGCATAGAGAGCGAGAGGGTCAACACCAAGAGGGTAGCCATTACTACCAGGATTATTATCGCCGTTATTAAACTGAACGCTTTTCTCATCAGTATACCGCTTTCTCTTTGCAAAATGTTATATTGTAGTCAGGGGTGACGCTTTTTGTCAAACAGAGTTTGAGTCTGATCACTCTGTCTACCTGTTTGAATTTAAATACCGAAACCCCTTCGCACAAAAGGGCAGAAAGGGTTTGCGTATCTTGGTAGCTCTCCCCTGCCCACGGTCTGTAGTTATAAAACAGCAATAGATTGCTCAATCCGTTTGTTCCGGCTTGCGGTACCACCGCATACGCCGTCCATGCCAGATAGTACTGTTCGGAGACGTTTCTGCCTCCCGCCGGAACCGGTTCTGTCAAAATAAGTCTGTCCGTACAGGGTGCCGGACAGGATACGTTTTCCACGTATGAGTTGTTTATCGCTCCGCTATAGTCGTTCCAGCCGTAGTTTACCACGTTGAATCCGGCGGGTATTCCTTTGAATATCAATCCCACGTTACCCAGGGTCAGCGACGCGTTACCTCCTGAGAGCTGGCTGATTATGGCGTCGGCTACCGAGAGACTGCTCCCCGGCGTTTTTATCGATGTTGCGTTGGTTTCCGCCGAGTCCAGATCCACAAAACCGCTCCAGCCCGGCGTATAAATGTTTTTCGTAGAATCGAATCCTCCTCTGAATCCTTCGAAATCGTAGGAGATCCACTCTAAAATCTCGTAGTTGTCGTCGGCGTTTTGCAATGCGGTGATGTTCGTATCGTTTGGAGGAAGCCTTCTGGCTATTACCGTGGGCTTTATTCTATACTGCAGCAGCGCCGCCAGTTTGTTGAGGGTCAGCTCGGTTTTGGTCTGCAGTTCGTTCACCGCTCTGGTCATTAGATATTCATCGTATATTTTGGTCAATATTTTGGCGGCGAATATGGAAATAACGGCTAAAATAACTATTACGAATATAAGCTCGATAAGGGTAAAGGCTTTTTTCAATTGAACGTCCTGGTTAAAAGTTTTGTGCTGCCTATGTTAGAGGCGAAACTTCTGATGATGGAAACTGTTTCGTTGTTTAACAGATCAACGACTCTGACTTCCACCATCTTTATGTTTGTGGTGGTTCCGGCCGCGACAGGCGCGGTGGAGAAATTAAAGGTTATCGTCGATTGTGTGTAATCGGTGGCATCAGCAACATAAGCCACGGTGGTTTCGAGCCTGAAATCCTTGACGTAATCGGTATTCGAGGCGGAGTTAACTATGAGGTTGTCTACTCTGCCGTTAAAGTCGTCGATATCGTTCGGCGATGTAGCTTCTGCCGGGTTGTCGATTCCTATCGCGGAAGCGTTTAGAGTCGTAGGCCAGAATTTTCTTCTGTCTGTGCCAACAAAGTGACCCCTTCGCATCGTGCTGGTTATAGTGGGGAATCTATCCAGTTCGTTGTCTCCGCCGTTTACGTCCAGAACGTGTTTTAGCGTAACCGAACCTGTGTTGCTCTCGTCCCATTCGTAGGTTAAAATATTGTCCACTTTGGTTACGCCTGCCAAAATGGCCTCCTGATTTATCGAAAAGTCGTTACTTTTGCTAATGGAGACCAGCAAAGGCGGAATAGCCGCCATCGATATACCCATAACTACTATTGTAAATATCAGTTCTATCAGCGATGCGCCTCTTCTCACCACTCTATCCTTTGTTGCGTCGAGCCGCTCATGTTCAGATCGACTGTTTCTCCCGTACTACCTATTCCGGCCCAATCTTTTGGTTGACCCGGGAAGTATACCTCGAACTCTTCAGTTGTAGCCGTGGGATCGAACTTGTTAAATATCATCCACGGCTGGGTAGAGATTATTATTTTGTCTTTGAACGGGAAGGAGGTTCCGCTATATGTTATGTTTTGAGTTTCGGCGCCGCCTGTAACGTTTAGGCTGGAACCCGGATTGAAATTCAAGGATGAGGTACCGCTAAATGATTGAAGCGAGGTTATGTTGCCGTCTTGGATCGTATGAGCGGTGTTGACGTACCAGTAGACGTCGTCCACGCTTTCGGAACCTCGTATGCCGGCAAAGTCGGTGCCGTTTTTGATATATACCTCGTAAAACAGTGTAGCGGCTATGGTGTTATCCGAATCGCTGTCGGTGTAATCGGGCGAATGTATTCTTCCGTAATAAAAGTTGACCGGATGGTCCGACGTTCGGTTGAAGTCGTTGCCCGTTACGTTGCCGTCTGGATTGGTTACCAGCGTGATGTTGAAATCGTTTCTGAAAATCTGAAAAGGCTCATCTGCTCTGCTGACGTTTCTGTCGAAATTGAATCTGACCGATAGGTTGGATACTCCCGAAGTAAAGTTTCCTTCCGAACTTCGGAAAGTGACTGTGGGTTGCGTCAGATCCGCTGAAACGGCATCTGCAGTGGAGGTTTCGAAAAATCTGATTCTGGTTTGCGAATCGCTCCAGGTTAGAGTTCGATTGTTAATCAAAGAAAGCGTATAGTTTATATCTTCGGCAAAACATCCGGCGGTATAGTTGGTCGCGATATTTCCATCGGCAAGTAGCGCGGAAACCGACAGGTTGATTCTGGCCGACATGTTGGCGTCCTGGGACAGGTATGTGAAACTTCCGCCGTTGGCGTTTTGCAGCGTTACGCTGTTTTTATACTCTTGCGGTATGAATTTGACGTTCGAGCTGCCTCTGATCAGACATCCTATTTTGCCGCCTACGGGAATATTTGTATCGCTGTTTTCAATACAGTCTTTGGTGCCGTCGTCTTTTACGTTTTGGTCTATTTGGGTCCACTGGTTGTCGCTGAGGGTGATATTCAGATCTCCGACGTTGTTGTATTTATAGTAAACCGTGGCGTTGCCGTCGCTGAAACTAAAAGTGCTCACGTTTGCCGCTATCGGAGCTCCGGAGAGCGTGGTACAGGTAAGAGGCAAAATTAATGCGTTGGTTATGTTTTTATCGGTTGATTGATCTATTGTCTGGTCGTATTTTAATGTATTGTCGCTACTGTAGTATTTTAGCGCGGCTATATCGAGTTTATAAGTTTTTGCGCCTATTAACTTGGTTTCGTTGAAATCGAAAGAGTAGGTATCGGGTCTGATGGCAAAATTATCTCTGGCGCATAGAGCCTTTGCTAGATCGCTGCCGAATACACACTCTAAACACTCTTCGTTGGCGTTATCCTCTCCGCCGTGCCCCCCTCCGTAATTGGCGTAGTAGCAAACGTCGGCGCATGTGCAGCTTTCGCCGTTATCGAGCTGTCCCGTTGGACAGTCGTTGCCGTATTTGATGGTATATGCCTGCGTCAACATTCCCCAGACGCAGTTGTATGTAGCGTCGAAGCAGCTCTGGTTGGTCTCTATGGCGTAACCGTTGTTGTCGGCAAGATAGGTGATTTTGAACGTGGCGCTTTGGGATGCCATGTTCGCTATCGCGTCGTTTACGTATTTCAAAGACTCTCTGTTGAACGTCACGAACTTTTCCCACTGTGCCGGGGCGTCGTAACACATCTGGTTTTTTGTCTCGTCGGTGGCGTTTTCGGGGAAATTGGGAGTGTCTATGATGCTGATCTTGACGATTCCGTTAAAGTTTTCTAGAGTCTCGAGATCGTTGGAGACTTTTACCACCTTGACGCCGAAATATTTGCCGGCTATTTGCGTATATAAGGAGTTTAGAGCGCTGTTGGCGTCAACCGGATCGGTTGCGGAGTTGAAGTTTTCGTTGACTACGTTGAAGACCCCCTTGGCGGGTATGTATGCGCTGATAGCATTGTCGAAGTCTTCGCACTTTGGCAGATTGCCGTCAAAAGTGAACTCCTGGCCGGCTATGTTGAATATATATGAGGTTTTATACGACAAACTAAAGGAGTCCGTGGTTCTTACGGTAAAGTTGTAATCCAAATAGGCTACGTCCGCGGGCAGGAAGGTGCCTCCCGTTGTCGAGTCCGCGCCGGTACCGAGTCTGACGGTTAATAGACTATCGTTTTCGCTGTAGTCTACCAAATCGTCTCCCGCGGCGTCGGTTTGAGGTATCTTTTGGGTAGAGCCTACATTTTGTACCAGGGTACTCTCTGGGTTATAGGAGGTTTGGTTTTGATCGAAATATTTGAATATCTTTACGTCCTGGGCCGTTTCGTTGTCGTCGTTTCTGATGGTAAGCTTGGCCGTGATCGTGGAGCCTACGCTAACTTGGGAATCCAGAACCTCTCCGTTTGAGTCGTAAAGCGTTTCCAGATAGCAGATTTTAGGTTGATAGATTTCCGTCGAAAAGGCGACCATACTCGGGAAATAGGTATCTCTCGAGGTGCCGTCCGTAGCGGTTCTGAGGGTAATGACAGCGCTTGTTTCTTCGTTACCTATGATTTGAGGATGAGTGTCGTCCCCGTCTTTACCCACTTTTAATTTATGTATGTCGATACCGTTGTTGTTGTCCACTGAAGGCGTTCTGACGATATCTGTTACCGAGGAGTCGAAAAAGTTGTTTATACCGTCGTCGGGATTGCTATCTGGCAGGGTGGTTCCGTTTAACTGCATATAGTCGCCGCTAATATACTTGTCGCCCTCTCCGGCGAATACGAAAAGCTCTGAATCGACCGGGCCGGAGGTGGGGGTGTAAAATCCCTCTATATCGATATCAACTCTGTCTTTGTCCTCAACAAAGCCGCTGATAACCTTGTATCCTTCAAAAACGGCTATATTTCTGAATTTTTCGTTTGGATCATCCTTGTTTTCGTATATGACCACTATGGTCCATGCTCCGAAGTTCCCGAGTCCGTCGTCGTTATCTTCGGTACGCCCGTTCTGGACCGGGATATTCGCCAGGGTATAGACTCCGTTTGCGGATGCGGGATCTTGATCCATCAGCGACGTTATCTCCTTGAAAGCCGAATAGGAGTAGCCGTAGTCGTTTACCTCCTGCAAATAGATATGATCGGCGTATATGTTTATATAGTCGTTTACGGACGGTTTTTTGAATTTCACGGGATTGTTTAGTACGTTTTTGACGTCCTCTAACAGATTGTATCTGGTAATGACGAAGGGATCGTCGTATTCGTAGTTGTAGTGCAGGTATCCCTGCCAAAAGAGTCCCGCCCAGACGATTTTGGCTCCTTGGGGAATATTCAGTATCGATGAGGAGGAGTTGTAGGTTTCGCTATCCCCGTCCACATCTATATACTCCAGATTGATGTTGTTGTTCGTAGTGGTCGCCTCGTAGCACTCTCCGTTTATATCCTGGGGGCACAAGACGGTATTGCCCAAAAGAGCCATATTGCCTATTAGGACTCTGGTCTCTTGGGGATTTACTATTTCGAAATCCTTTTCCGTGACCTCGATATCCACCTCGTCGTCGTTTACGATATAGACGTAGATTCTGTTTCTATCCAGAGCGGCGTCGCCGGAAACTATCGCGATATCGAAAAACAGTCTCTCTTCGGACTCTATCTTGGTATCCCCAACGATGGGGATCTGAACGCTCAAAGATGTGGTTTCGGCGTCAAAGGTCAAAGTACCGCTGGTCGATTGGTAGTCGTTGTCTTCGAGGGTAGCCGTATCGTCGGAAGTCGAGTACTCTACAACCACCGTATCGGAGGGGGCCGGCGAGATAGTTAACGTTACGTTTGCGTAAGTAACTCCGCTGTCGCCCTCTTCGATGTAGACGTCCTCTACGTATACGGTTGGATCGGCGGTTCTGATAGTGAAATTGTCTATTCTGGCGTCTTCGCTGTATGTGGTTGTTACGGCTTCCAGTCTAACCTCTATTCTGCCGTTTGAATCGGTAGTGGTCAAAAAGCCGACGTGATCGTAGATGTCGTAATTGTTTCCGTCGCCGTAGAATCTCTCGTCCACCAGCGTTCCGTTGATATATATTCTAAATACGTCCTGATAGGTGCCGGAGCTCTCCCATCCTCCGATCAGATTTAGATCGAACTCCACGTAGACTTCGGTTGACGCGTAGGCCGATCCCAGATCGAAGCTCTTTGTGGCGTAGGTGTAGTCGTAACGTGTGGTTCTATCCATATACAGCCAGCCGTTGTCGTTGTAGAGATAGTATCCGCTCCAGCCGTCGGTAGAGTAGTCGAATCTATCGACGGCCAAGGTGGCCGCTTTGAGACTAGACAGCGTAAAAAATAGCATAAAGACGAATGCCGTGAGTTTTGTTGCCGTTTTCATAATCTATCCTCTGATTTTAAAAATAGGAGCGGTTAAGAAGTTTGCAAGAATGCAACCCAACCACCCACCATAGCGACAAAGAAATGGTCCTCAATATTATCGGTTATATTTAGACTAATCTTTAGTATAGAATTACTTTTATTTAATAAAGCTTAAAAATTACTTTTGGGTTTTTGCGAAAGCCTCTTTGACCGCCATGAACATAGCGGCGCGAACTCCGCACTTTTCCAGTGCCTCTATCCCGGCCGCGGTGGTGCCGGCAGGACTCATGACCTCCTCTTTTAAAAGGGCCGGGTGCCGTTTTTTCAACAGTTTTGCGCTACCTTCGAACAGACCCTCCACCAGTTTTCTGGCCTGCTCTCTTTTTAGCCCCTCTTTGACCCCGGCGTCCGTTAGGGCCTCCGCTACGAGAGCCAAAAAGGCCGGTCCGCTGCCGGCGATCGCGGTGGCTATGTCCAGTTCCCGCTCGCTTTCGAGCCATATCAGTTCGCCTATTTTTTCGAATATCTTGATGCTTTCGAATTTGGCTTCCTCGTCTCCGGTGAGAGCTGTCATGGAGCTTTTGAAAATTGCCGCGAGATTGGGCATGGCCCTGACGTACATCCGGGATTTGATCCGGCTTTTTAGCTGTTGCAATGTTACGCCGGCCATCACTGAAATCAACAGATGACACTTTTTCTCCATTTTCTCGGCGACGCTCTCTAGTGCCCCCGGTTTTACAGCCAGGATGACTATTTTGTTTTCCGGATCGAACTCTTCAAACGTCACGGCCTTGAATCCGGCCTCTTTTAGAGTCGAGAGTTTTTCGTAGTTTCTGCCCACGATCTCTATCGAAAAACTATCTTTTAGAGCTTCGGCTATGGCGAGGGCCATCTTGCCGGTTCCTACCAGCGATATTGAGTCTTTCA
>Ga0256834_1000776_pt1 | contig 22481 bp, 26 predicted proteins | sample 4281140metaG_FD_190536 | JGI IMG/M metagenome (GOLD analysis project Ga0256834, IMG submission 190536) | Hydrothermal vent microbial communities from East Pacific Rise, Pacific Ocean - 4281-140 | ecosystem: Environmental > Aquatic > Marine > Hydrothermal vents | place: Pacific Ocean: East...
ATGCATAAAGCTGTGATAGAAGCTTTTAAAAGACAAAAGCAACGCAAACAAAAAAGACTCAACGGTAAACTCACAGAAGATGAAATAGAGAGCTATTGTATTTTAAATGATGAAGCACAAAAAATACTAGAAAGTGCCATAGGAAAATTTGGACTTTCACATAGAAGTATTGCTTCAATCAAAAAGATAGGACGAACTATTGCTGATTTGAGTAGCCATGATAAAATAGAAAAAAGAGATGTGTTAGAAGCGTTGAGTTATAGGAGACGGAAGTAGATGGCTAAGAGAAAGATAGAGGTAAAAGGAAGAGAAATAACACTTGTCAATCATCTTTCAAATGAAGAGTATATTTCTTTGACAGATATCGCACGATATAAAAACCCTGATGTACCTAATGATATTATAAAAAACTGGCTTAGAAATAAAAATACTATTGAATTGTTAGGATTATGGGAAAAGCTTAACAATACAACTTTTAAACCCGTCGAATTCGACGGGTTTAGAAATGAGGCAGGACTTAATCATTTTGTTTTATCAGCTAGTAAATGGATAGAAAAAACAAATGCTATAGGGATAATAGCAAAAGCAGGTCGTTATGGCGGTACATATGCACATAAAGATATTGCTTTTGAGTTTGCTTCATGGATATCGGTAGAGTTTAAACTCTATATGATAAAAGAGTTTCAGAGATTACAGGAAAAAGATGCACAAAGCTTAGAGTGGGATATTAAGCGTAGCCTTACGAAGATAAACTATCGAATACATACGGATGCTATACAAAAAAACCTGATTCCTCCAAGTTTAGATAAAAAAGAGGTATCTTTTGTTTATGCCAATGAAGCAGATGTTTTAAATATGGCACTTTTTGGTAAAACAGCCAAAATGTGGAGAGAGGAAAATGTTGATAAAAAAGGCAATATAAGAGATTATGCCAATGTAACACAACTGGTTTGTTTATCAAACTTGGAGAGTATAAATGCCCTTCTCATAAAAGAGCATATCTCCCAAGCAGATAGACTAAATAAACTTAATGAGATTGCAATAGAACAGATGAAGATACTTGTATTGGACGGGAATAGATTGATAAAAGGTAGAGCGTGAAGTTTAAGCTCCCACAATAACCTTAGTCACAATAAATCCACCAATGACAAGCCATACAAACATACTAAATGCTGTATAGATAGGAGCAAGTCCTAAGCCTTTGAATTTGGCAAAAATGGTTCCCATACCTAGTGCGGTCATTGCCATGGTGAGCAAGAAGGTATCTATTTCGTTTATAATATCTACAATATTTTGAGGGAGAAGATGAAATGAGTTGAACCCTGCTACGAAGATGAAGTAAACAGCAAACCAAGGGATGACAAGTTTCATTTTCTCGTCTCTTGCTCCTCCTGCTCTTTTTGCATCCCATGCAAGATAGAGACCAAGGATTATAAGCATAGGGGCTATCATAATCACTCTGGTCATCTTCACAATAACAGCTGCATCTGCCATCTCGTGTGGTGCACCAGGTACAGAAGCAGGGACAGCTACCACCTGAGCAACTTCATGAATAGTACCACCTACATAAATACCAAAAGTACGTGGATCCATATGTAAAAAGCCTACAGCATCTTTGATGACCATCTCATACATGACAGGATAGAGGAACATAGAGATAGTACCAAAGAGTACTACCATGGAGACAGCGATAGCTGTTTTGTACTCTTCTGCTTTAAGGACAGGCTCAGTAGCCAGTACAGCAGCAGCACCACAGACAGAGGCACCTGATGCGGTAAGGATAGACGTGTCTTTTTCCATACCAAAGACTTTATATCCTAACCAAGAGCCTAGTATAAGAGTAGAGGTTAGCATGATAAGTGAAACTAGAAAACCATCCATACCTACTTCTGCAATTTGTTGAAAAGTAATTCTAAATCCATAGAGGACAATGGCAAAACGGAGTATTTTCTTAGCAGAGAAGGTTATGCCACTTTGCCACTCTTTAGGTGTATTGTTATGCAATGTATTGGCATAAAAGATACCCATGACTATACCAATGACCAGTGGAGAAAGTCCTAGTGCTTTGATGGCGGGTATACCCGCGACATAGGTAGCCGCTGCAGCAAAGATAGCAACAAAGAGTATACCAGAGAGAGTTCCTTTTCTGTTTGATGTAGAAAATGGCATTTAAATACGTCCTTTTTAAGTATATCTTCAAATTTTTTGATTAAAATTGTAAAACTATACTATATTTTTGATAGAATATAAAATAAATTTTATTGTATATAAAGATTAGAAATAATGAATAAAAAAGAGAAAAAATGAAATTAACGTTAAGACAAATGGAAATTTTTATCAATGTTGTAAAGTCTGGACATTTAACAAATGTAGCAAAGAGTATGAAGTTGAGCCAATCGGCAATATCGATGTCAATAAAAGAATTGGAAAATATATTAAGACGACCTATCTTTGATAGAATTAATAAAAAACTTGTACTCAATGAAGTAGGTCGTGCTTTTTATAAGGAGATTGATCCTCTTTTTAAAAAGTTTTCAGATATCGAACATGAGTTTCAGAATTCAGAAAATAAAGGGATGATACGTGTGGGAGCAAGTACTACGATAGTAGACTATTTGATGCCTTCTATTATTTGTGCATATATGAGTTCATACCCAGATGTGAAAATTACGCTCAAAGAAGGTAATACACAAGAGATAGCAAACTTGGTAGAGAATGGTGAAATTGATATTGGTTTTGTTGAGGGGTTTGTGTCAGGTTCGAGTATCATCAAAGAAAAGATTGGTATAGATGAACTTTTAGTAATTACTGAAAATAAAGCTATAGCAGAAGCAAAATCTGTTTTTATAGATGAGCTTGCAGATATGCGTTGGGTATTAAGAGAAGAGGGATCAGGAACGAGAGAAGTATTTTTAGATTATATAAAAGAAAAGGTAGATGACTTAAATGTATTTTTAGAGTTAGGACATACAGAGTCTATTAAAGGTATTCTAAAAAATAGAGAATGTTTAACGTGTATCTCTAAAATTTCTGTTGAAAGGGAATTAAGAGAAGGTAAACTATTTCAAGTCAATGTGAAAAATTTTGATTGCAAAAGAGACTTTTTGATGATATACCATAAAGATAAATATCATAGTATTTTATTTGAAAAGTTCGCATACTTCTCTAAGCAACTTATGATGCAAATGTTAAATGAAGATCCAACTGCATGCTTAAGAGAGCTTGCCTCTGAGCAATCTTAAATACTCATCTTGGGTGTTGACATTTGTAAAAGGTGTGTCATCTTTAAACAGAACACTTTTTGTTGGGTATTCGTTGAGTAAAGCTTTGAGACTATGTTTGTTGTTCCCCAGATTTGTTTTTGCATAGGGTAGAATAGATTTTTTATATATACCACAAAGTGGTTGTAGCCCTGAAGGACTTTGTGCGATAATAGCATGAATATTTGTCTCTTTTTTATAGGCATCCCAAAGTTTCTTGACTATCGCTTCATTTACCAATGGGGCATCAACACTTAAGATAAAAATAGCGTCACTCTCAAGCTGTTCAAAAACAGAGATAAGACCGACTAAAGGTGAACTTTCTTTACAGGTGTCTTTTATCACTTTACTTGAAAAAGGGAATTTCTTTGTTTTAGCAGAGAGATATACTTCCTCAAACCATTGTTGTAGTTTTTGGTACTGAAATTCACTGAATGTAGCATAGTTTTGAAAAGGTAAAAGAGCTTTGTCTTCACCCATACGAGAGCTTTTACCTCCAGCAAATATGACAGCAGGGATAGTATATTTCAATGTATCGACTCCTTGCGTTTTTGGTGGATAATGAGTATCAAAAAGGCTATAAATGTAATGATAGCTTCCATTAAGAAAAGATATTCTCCATAGAGTTGACCAGCAAGTATAGCTCCTACAGAACCTCCTAGACCAAAAGCTATGCCTAGAAAAAATTGCTGAGCAAGCTTTTTTTGAGCATAAAGAGAAAAAACATAAGTAATAGCGGCAGTATGATAAAGTGCAAAACTGATGGCATGCAGTGACTGTGAAGCGAAGGTCAGACCAATAGAGTTTGGATAGAGATAGAGTATGAGCCATCTAAAAGCAGTGATAAGTGTGGCAAATTGTAAAATATTGAGTAGGTTTCTTTGAAGAAGTGGTCCTTGAAAATAAAGCATGATTATTTCACATATAACGCCAAAACTCCACATCCAAGTTGTCATCTCAAGAGAAACTCCATGAGAAGTTGCATAGATAGTAAAAAAATTATAGAATCCTCCAAACCCTACCTGCATAAGGAAAATAGAAGCCCAAAATGCCCAATATCTACTTAAAGAAAATGAGGCATCATCTTTAGTAGATTCATGTGGTGTATCATCATACTTAATTAGAATGGCACCAAAGAGAAGCGTGAGGAATGCCATGGTACTTAGGTAGTAGAGTGTTTCATGTGGAGAGCTTAAGACTTTGCCTAGCCATAAAGCGATACCCATAAAACCTAGAGAACCCCAAAGACGCACCTTTCCATAATGACTTTTTGACAGTGCACTTAACGCAATAGTCTCAACATAAGGCAAAGAGATGCCCATAGCCGCACCAAAGAGTAAGTTAGCGGATAAATAGAACCAAAAATTTTCAACCGTAGCTAGAAAGAGAAGGGTACCAAGAAAAGTAAGTAAAAGTGAAATAAAATAAACTTTTGGTGTGAGTTGTATGCCATATCGGAAGACAAAAGGGAGTAAAAAACGCATAAAAGGTGCGGCAGCATAGATAATACCTACCTCTACCGTGCTATAGTGTAATTCAAGTAGTACTTTGGGCATGAATATAATATAGACACCAACTAGAGCAAAATAAAAAAAGTAATAAATACCTAGGAAAAAAGAAAACGTAGAAAGGAGTGGTTTTGTTTGTGTCATGATTTATGTATAAGAGCAGTACGAGAAAGTAAGTCATGTAGTGTTTTAGAGTCTTTTCTAAAAAACATCATAAGCCAACCAAATAGACTAAAGAAAGATAAAATAGCACAGAGGTTTCTAAATAATATAATAAAAGCTTTAGGCTTCTCTCCGGTAGTTTCATCAATAATCAGAATATTATAGGCACGGTATCCAGGTGTTTGTGCTGCTTTCATCATAAAGAGTGTTTGTACGATGACGAGAGGTAATAAAATATAAAGCCATCCCATAAGTTTATCTTGTGCAAAGCCTTCTCTTCCATCCATAATAAGATAAAAAACGATGTACATGATGGGCATCACAAGCATAAAGGCATCTGTAAGGAAGGCTTTTATTTTACGGGATGCTCTTGCATAAGGGTGAGCAGGTTGTAGTGTTTTTTCTTGTTTTGCTTGCTTTCCTTGTTTTACATTTCTAAAACGTTGTTTTGTCATTTTAGTTTAGACCTTGGGTCATGGTAAAGATAGGTAAAAGCATTGCAGAGACAATGACACCAACAACTACCCCAATAAAAAGCATCATAAACGGCTCGAGTAGCCCTAGAAGAAGCTTGAGTTTGTCTTCATTTTCTTCTGCATATAAAGAAGCAGTATTCTCTAATATTTGTGCGACTTCGCTTGACTCTTCACCAAGTGCCAGTGATTGCATAAAGTTACGTTTTATTTTGACACCTTTGCTAAGCTGAAGAGAGTTTGAGAGTTTGTTCCCCTCTAAGACTTTATTGGAAGCTTTTTCAAAAAGATCTTTTAATCCATAGTTTCCAAAGGTGGCTTTGGAAAGTTGCACCGCCTGTGCATAGGCAACACCAGAACTTAGCATAAGTGAAAGTATATATGAAAAACGTCCTAGTTCATGGTTTTGGATAAGTGTACCTAAAACAGGAATTTTTAATAACAAAGCATCAATAAAACGGTGAAAACCTTCTATTTTAGCGTAGGCTAGTTTAAATAAAACAATAACACTTATAATGGTAATGATTATGGCTATATAGTAAGATGTAAGAAAATCACTAATAGAAAGTACAAACTGTGTAATGCCTGGAAGTTCTTGTCCTGTATCTTCAAAAATTTCTGTAATTTTCGGCACAACAAAAGCGATGAGAAATGAGGTCATTCCTATGGCTACAGTAAAGATAATAGCAGGGTAGGTCATGGCACCTTTAACTTGCTTTTTTACTTTATTTTGTGCAGAAAAGAAGTTCCCCATATTGGTGAGAACTTCGACCATTTTACCACTTTGTCCTGCAACATCTAAACTCTGTAAATAGAAGTCTGGCATGGCATATACTTTTTGAGTGTTTAGTGCAATATAGAGAGACTTTCCTTCATCTATCATGGTTTTTAATGAGTTTAAAAAAGAGGTATAGCGCTTTTCTCCCTCATGTTGGTTTTCAAGAAGCTTGATGGCGGTGAGTATAGTCATACCTGAGTTAAGGTAAGAAGAGAGTTCTTTGGAAAAGGTAGCTAGAAGTTCTCCAGGCATTTGACGTTTAGAAAAAGCTTCAAGAGAGAATTCTTTTGTAGGGATAAGACCTTCATGGTAAATACCCTGAGACTTCAGTTTCTGTCCCGCTTCTTCAACTGACGCAGCTGTGACTGTCCCTTTTACTTTCTTACCTGATTTATCAAAGCCTTTATACTTGAAAAGCATGTGTATGTATCCTTGTGGTCAATTGAGAGTATTATAACTTTTTTAGCTGTATCTTGCTATAGTTTCACATGAAACAATTCGTAACTCAGTACTTTCTCTTTTTAGCTCTTTTGTTTGCATTATTCTATCTGCCGACTACCGTAATTTCTGCTTCAATCAATGATGCACAAAGTAAGTTAACACTGTATGCATTGGACTTTTTTTTAAAGCCAAATCAATTACAAGGTATAGATATTTGGATAAACCCACATTATAAAATCATCATTAATCAGTCATGTAATGGGGTTATTCCTATACTCTTTTTGGTAGCTTCTATTTTGGCATACCCCTCTAGGATTTTTCATAAGATAATTTGGATACTTATGGGATACGTCATCTTTACTATGGTAAATGTAATACGTATTTTACTTGTTGTTTACGCTACAGAAAATGGTGAGGGACAGGGGGAGTTTTATTGGTCGCATGACCTTCTTGGAAACTTTATGTTGATGATAACAGGACTGGTTCTTTTCATACTTTTTATTAAAACTTCTTCACAAACCATAAAAATTAAAAATGATTAAAAACTCTGAATCTTAAATCGCCAATAGATAGAAGAGTGACTTCCTTTTAGTTTTATTTCATTGACTATAGCAGTAGGACCAGGGGTCTCTGGCGGAGGTATGATTTTAATTTCTTCAGGTATGTATATGTCTCGGCTATTTTTCTTTAGAATTTCACGGCTTTGTTGTTCTTTTATTTTGAAATGTCGTTCGAGTATATCATAGGCCGTTTTATTATCTTTATGATACTGTAAAATGTTAGGGCTTAAATAAAGAGAATCTTGTAGAGAATGTTTGTTACGTTCTGAAATATAAACAATTTGCTCATGGTTATCACTATGTACTTGCAGTACAAAGATAATACCAAAAGAGATGATAATCACAGAAATTAATATTTCAATAATAGTAAATGCGGGACGTAAAGCTTGCATCAATAAAAATCTCCAGAGTTTGAGACTAGACGACTTTTTTCTAGCCAATATGCTTTGGCATCTTCAGGAGAGTCAAACTTTTTAGCTTGACCAAAGAATGCAGGTAAGAAATATGCATTTTCCTCATCCTCAAGGATGATTTGGGTAGAACTCCCATTGGTGAAAAAGTCCATTACCAGACATATCTTTTGATCATTATAGCGTTCATACTCTATTTGTACTAGGCTATCAGTGGCATCTATAGTATAGGCTTTTATGTTACTAAGGTCAATTTTATTTTCATATGCTTTAAAGGGAGAAGATATATTTTTTCTCATGTAGCACTGTTTGCATTTATTGACACACATGAGGGTAGTATGTGTTGAAAACAAGCTTGAATTTACGATAGTTTCTTTAAGGTTCATAGGGGTAAGTGCTTTAGGCTTTTGTTTGCCCAACTCTACACCTGAAAAACCCAAATAATAGACCAACCCAATAATGAAAATAACAATAAGCAGTTCCATAAGTGAAAATGCCTTACGTAATTTAGATTTTAATGCGTAGGTCATAGAAGAATTTATTTGTTACAGTTACTAAATAAAATATCTTGGTTACTTTCATCTCCACCTTCTTTTCTGTCTGCACCAAAAGAGATAAGTTCAAAATCTGAACCTTTTTTAACATATACAAATGGTGTTTTCCATGAGTCTTTTGGTAATTTTTTTAAGTAAGGTTTTGAACGATAGTTAGGGTACTTGTCTGCGTCAGGGTTTTGTAAAAGTGCTTGAAATCCTTCTTCGGTGTCTGGGTAGTTACCATTGTCAAGTTTAAACATATCAAAGCGTTTTTTAAGGTCATTCATCTTAAGACACACAGTGTCTCTTTTTGCACCATCTGCGGCATCCATGAGTCCTGGTGCCACAACAGCTACAAGTCCTCCAAGTATAACGATAACGATTAGTAGTTCTATTAGTGAAAATCCAGCTCTTTGTGTATGTCTTTGTGTCATGCATATCCTTTAGTTTTCGTTGGGTATAATATTAATTAATTTTACAAATTTTACTTTAATAGAGCTTTTAGATGGATAAAACCGACAAACCCTTTCGTAATGTTAAGCATCAAGAAGGGTTTGCCTTAATGATTACACTCTCGGTGTTGGCTGTTCTCATAGCATTAACGATGGTACTTTTAAGTTATTTCGAAGAAGTGCAGGAAGATGCTGCCGATACGACAGCATTGATACAAGCAGATGTATATTATTCTGATATTACAACTATTTTTGATAAATTTAAAAAAAAGAAAGACCTTTTTTCAAGACTTTACTTGTTTCCTGTTCCCTTGCGTTCTGAAGATGGAAGATTTACATTACTTTTGCGTTGTAAGCCTCTTTCTCGCGGGGCAAATATCAATTGGTTAGCTATGGAAAAGGATAATAATATGCAGGAGGCATATAGTTTTTCTCAAACAGTGTTTGATTTTATCACCCAACAATACAATTTACAAGATGCCTCTAGGCTTCATGAGATGCTCATAAATGAGATAAAAGGAAAAGATGAATTTACGAAAAGTTTAACGGGGAGACTTAGGCAAAAAAAGGGTATCATATCGTACAAACAATTTGCACAAATTGTGAGCAGATATGAGCTCGAAGTTGATGATCCTCAAGTAGGACAAATACCATGGGGAAAATACTTTACCTTTTCAAGTAATGCGAAGGTAATAGATGCAGAGTATAGTTCTGCGGAATTACTTTCCTTACTTTTTGACCTAGATGTACAATCCTTAAAAGAATGGCAAGGACAGCTAGAAAAGAGTAGTTTAGAAACATTTGTTCGAGAAAATGGTGGAAACTATAAGGCTCGCGAGAAGCTCATAGCTGGTAAAAACTTTTTAGAAGAGAGCGAGTGTACGGTTGCGTATCAAAGTGCAGAAAGACAGTACAACTTTAGATTTGAATATATTCAGGGAGAGGCAAAACATTTTGAATTTTATGGGAACAACTAAAGAATTATTACTTGTCTATCCATCAATGGAGAGAGTCTTTTTAAAGGAGAGTGTTAACGTTATGTTGACACCACAATTTTATACGCTCAAAAAAGAGGCACTTCCTATAAAGTATGCTTATCAAGCAAAAAAAATTGCCCCTTCACTTTTTGATGGATTACTTGAAGAGGGTAGTGACTATGAGTATATGGTTTTTAAAGAAGAAGAGCAGTGGGTATTTATAGCCTATGATGTAGATAAAATAGTAAATTTTCTTTCTTCTAAAGGTATAGAGAGCAGTATGGTTTCTAAGATTTTCTTTACACAGCAAGTGGTAGATAAATTCTCTGCACCTATAGCATTAGGGCAGAAAGAAGCGTTAGTAGTCTTAGATGAAAGTGTGGTTGTTGTCCCTCTTGCAGCACTAGGGGAGAACGAATCACCTTCTTTAACAGTTGACAAGACATTTACACCACAAAAGGGTGTTTCTTTACAGGGAGATATGGGTTCTTTTTTAACAAAAAAACAGGCATATGCCCTTGCAGGGGTATTGTTATTCTTTGCAGTACTTTTTGTAGCAGAGGGTTCACGTTATGATGGAAGTGAAGGTGCTGAAGAAGAGTTAGAAGCATTATATGAATCTCACCCCACATTACAAAGTTCTTATACAAGAGATGAAGTACTAAATAAATATAGAAATATTGATACGCAAGAGAGAAAGAAAAGAGATGGTATAAAAAAGCTATCAAATATGATATTTAAAGGTGTAACCCTTACGCATCTATCTATGAATGACAGTAACTATAAAGCTGACTTTACATGTGTTAGTACGCAGGTGTCTAAAAAGTTAGAAGAATTAGCAAAAAAAGAAAACTACAAAGTCACCAAAGTGAAAAATAGCCACAACTTAAACATTGAGGGGACACTATGAGTTTAAAGCAGTATCAAAATGAACTTATTGCACTGGCTGCATTGTTGATTATGTTATTTGCATATATGTATAAGCATAATCAGGTGACTGCACATGTTCAAGAGGCAAAAATAGTTCAAGGTTCCATAGAAGAGTTAAAAGAAGTACTTGCTTTAAAGAAAATATGGGCAGACAAAAAAATCAGTAAAAAAGTAGAAAGTTTACAAACATTGGTTCCGGAGGCTAAAGTAAAATGGGCTAAAAAAAGCAAAAAACTTGCAGCCAACTATACAAAGTTAAGTGCCAATGAACTTAATAAACTTACTACAAAAATTTTAAATTTACCAGTCATTATAACACTATTAGATGTTGAGAAAACTGGTTCAAATTATAAGGTGGACTTAAAATGCAAATGGTAAAAAAGTTTTTTATACTTCTCTTCGTGTTATGGTTTGCTATCCTTTTCTTTATGCCCAAGCAGGCACTTTACTATAAGCTTGAAGAGATACTTTTAGAAAATGATATTAAGATAAATGAAAAAAATATAGAAGAGGGACTTTTTTCTTTAACGCTACATGATTCTAAGGTGTATGTTAAGGGGATAGAGTTAGCGACTATAGAGAAAATAGACTTTTTCACTTTACTTTTTTATACAAAGGTTGAAGTGAATAAGTTAGTACTCGATCCATCATTAAAAAATGTTGCACCCACGCATATAGATGAGATAAAAATAGCCCACGCGATATGGAATCCTTTAAATGTAAGTCTTGATGCTCAAGGTTCATTTGGAAATGTAAATGGTCAAGCTTCGCTTTTGGAACGCCATATACGTGTAGATTTTAATGAAACAAAAAATACAGAGATGCTTAAAGGTAGTCTCAAACAAGATGAAAAGGGGTGGTTTTATGAAACATCTTTTTAAACCATATATTTTTAAAAATATTTTAATCCTTCTTGTTCTTTTACTCATAGTAAAACTGCTATGGTTTGTTATTACTTGGGTTTGGTTACCTTCAAGTGGTGTAGAGCATGTAGGTCAAAAAAGTGGGAAAGCACTTTATTATAGGGTAAAGCTTACACCTAATGAAATTTCTGCACCCACTAAGCCAATAAAACAAGCAACAAAAAAGAATGGAAGTATTGATGATATTGTGCTGTTAGCTATTTATAATGCAGTTGATACAACAGTCATCACAGTGAAGCACAAGGGAAAAACTAAGGTACTCTCTCGAGGGGAAGATATTAATGGTTTTGTACTTGAGGGTGCAGGTAGAAACTTTGCAACATTTACAAAAGCTAAAAAAAGCTATAAGGTGATGCTTCTTAAAAGTAAAGGGAAACATCAAAATGTGGGACAGTCGAGTGCCCAAAACACAGCACCATCGGTCAGCAACAAGCCAAAAAAAGTTGCAGGTGAAGTGGTAGATGTTGGAGACCATAAATTGGTTGATCGTTCTTTGGTTGACCACTATGCTAAAAACATGGACGATATTTATAAAAATATCGGCATTGGTGAGTTAAAGGATGGCAATAACTTAAAAGGGTTTCAAATTACCTTCGTACGTAAAGATTCGCCATTTGCAAAACTTGGAGTACAAAGAGGAGACATTATAAAATCTATCAACGGACAAGAGATAAATAGTTATAATGCTGCTTTTGGTGTGTATAAAAACATAGGAAGTCTTGATAATTTGACATTGGTCATTGAAAGAGGTAAAGAAGAAATGGAGTTAGAATATGAAATTAACTAAAATTGTTTTAAGTGTGTTACTTGTGCTGTCAGTAGGAATACATGCAGAAGATGAGAAAGTAGATGTAAACTTTAGAGACCTTTCTGTAAAAGATTTTATAGAGATGGTTTCTAAAATTACGCAGAAAAATATTTTGATAGAGAGTGAACTCAAAGGGAAGATAAACTTTGTGTCCACTACACCAATTAAAAAAAGTTCCTTGATGTCTTTGGCAAACTCTATTCTCTCTAGTAAAGGACTTACTATTGTGGATCAGGGTGAGTACTACAAAGTAGTGAAAAGTGCCAATGCTGCAGGAGAGGGACTAGATGTAAGTAGTACCATAGATGGTGATACGATGAAAACAGTAATGTTCCCTCTTAAGACTTCAAATGCAGCAGTTATACGTGCAAAAATAAAACCACTTTTACATAAAAATGCTAAAGTTATTTCATTTAAAGAAAATAATGTTTTGGCTATTACTGCAAATCCAAGAACGCTTCGTTCTATTTCAAAAGTGATTAATGCTGTTGAAAAAAGAGGAGAAAAACGTTCTGTTGTTGTACGTCTAAAAAATTCTTCAGTGAAAGATGTATTTACAAATGCACAGAGCATGTCAAAAAAACTTTTTCCTCAAACCATAGAGAGTGAAAAAGTAGATGTCTTTAAAGATGAAGCGACAAACTCTATCATCTTAGTAGGGAAAGCTGGCAATAACAGCCGTATGATACGCTATATTAAAAAGTTAGATATAAGTGGTGAAGATCAAGATCAGAAAATGTATGTGATTAGTCTAAAAAACTCTAATGTAGAAGAGATGGAAAAAATACTTTCCAAGCTAGTATCGCAGATGAACTCAGTAGCGATAAAACGACCTAAAAAAGGAGGAAAACCCCCTTCAAAAGCGATGGTGGTTTCAGACCTTGAACGAAATTCGCTTATCATACTTGCCACAGGTGAGCAGATAAAAAATATACGTAGTACCATACGCAAAATAGATGTGCCTCAAGCCCAAGTTTATGTAAAAGCACGTATTGTTGAAATTAATACAGATTTAGCAGAGCAGATAGGGATGAGATATGGATTTGAAGGTGGAAAGATTACTTCTCAAGGGTTATTTTCAGCAGCTGCAAACTTGGGAGCATCTTCTTTAAATATATCACCAAACTTGTTAGGTTTTTTAAATACTCAAACAACACAGTTTGATAATAATGGTAATGCTATTACTACTGAAAATAGACCATTTAAGTTTGATGATGGTATTTCTCAAGTTTTTGCTATGGGAGCAAAACTTGATTTATTGAAGCAAAATGGTGCAGCACATATTCTTTCTGAACCATCTGTACTCTGTACTAACAATAAAGAAGCAAGTATACAGGTAGGACAGACACGTTCTATTTTAACACAGGCACAGCAGAGTACACAAGGACAAGGTAATATTATTAACAACTATTCTAGAGAAGACATTGGGATTACCTTAAAAGTGAAGCCAAGACTTTCTAGCAATAATAAAGTAACGCTTGAGATAGAAGCAGAGATAGAAGATATTTTACCAGGTTCAGGTTCTGCAGCAGACAGACCAACGACCACAAAACGTAAAGTAGTAACCAATGCCATAGTGAATAATGGAGAGACCATTATACTTGGTGGACTTATGAAAAATTCTGGCGGTAAAAACTCAACAAAAATACCTGTGCTTGGGGATATTCCTATTTTAGGTGCATTGTTTAGATCCGATGCAGATGTCGATAGACAAGTAAATGTTGTCATTTACATTACCCCATATATAGTTAAAAAAAGTGGTGATTTGAAGCGATTAAGAACCGCACTTACCGAACTTGAAGAGATTCAAACAAAGTATAACAAGTATGTACGTAAAGGTCTCAATAAAAAAGCAGGATATGATGAAGATGAAGAAAAAGTGTTTGCACCAGCAAGTCGTAGAATACGTAGAAATAAAAGCAATATAGATAATCTTAGTATTTTGGATGAAGAGGAGTAAGGCATGCGTTTTCCTCGACTGCAAGATGTAAACCTTGAACCTCTATGGGAAGAGGATCTAAACCATAAGCTTGCTATTAAACATTCTTTACTTTTTTCAGAGATTGATGGAATAAAAACATCTATTGTAGAAGAGAAAACACTTGGGACGGCACTAAACCATTTTTCTAAGCTTTCTTTTGATTATCCAGTGAGTATTGTAGATGCAGAAAGTTTTGAAAGACTTAAAAATAAATTTTTAGAGATTCAAACAGGTTCAGACTTTGAAGATATGACAACTACTTCAGATGAACTCATAGAGGTAGAGTCTGATTTATTAGAGTTTATTCGTAACTCACAAGACTTACTCTCTTCGGAAGAATCTGCACCTATTATCAAACTTGTTAATTCTTTGTTTTTTCAGGCAATACAAAAAGGTGCTAGTGATATTCACATAGAGAGTGGTGAGAGAAAAGGTGAAGTTCGCTTACGTATGGATGGTGCACTGAAAAAACATCTTGATTTAGAAAAAAATATTATTACGTTGGTGATAAATAGGATTAAAGTTATTTCTAATCTTGATATTTCAGAAAAGAGAGTTCCTCAAGATGGACGTACACAGTTGAGTATTTCTGGTAAGACTATTGATGTGAGGGTTTCTGTATTACCAACATACTATGGTGAAAGAATCGTAATGAGAATACTCTCTCAAAGTGAAGACATCCCTACATTAGAATCACTTGGATTTACAGAAGATATTACTAAGGATTTGTATAAATTACTTAACCATGCCCATGGTATGATACTCGTTACAGGACCTACGGGGTCAGGTAAATCAACCACATTACATGCAGCATTACAGCACATTGCGACACCAGATAAAAATATTATTACAGTTGAAGACCCCGTAGAATATAATGCCAATAATATTTCTCAGATTCAGGTAAATTCAAAGGTCGGGCTTACCTTTGCAGCAGGACTTCGTTCTATATTAAGACAAGACCCTGACATTATCATGGTAGGAGAGATTAGAGACTCCGAAACGGCAGATATTGCTTTGCGTTCTGCGTTAACAGGACACTTGTTACTTTCAACACTGCATACCAATGATGCCACCTCTTCTTTAAGTAGATTAATGGACATGGGTATAGAAAACTTTCTTATTTCTTCTACGCTTCTAGGTGTTTTAGCACAAAGACTTACACGAAAACTTTGTGATGCTTGTAAAGAGGAAACGAGACTTGCTCCTGCAACAGCAGAAGAAATAAATGTACCACAAGATAGAATTTATTTTAAAGCATTGGGTTGTAAGGAATGTGACTTTACAGGTTATAAAGGGCGACAGGTTATCGGTGAATTGTTTATAATTGATGACTTTGTTAAAGAGATGATGAAAGATGGTTTTAACGATTTCCAAGTACGTGAAGCCATGAAAAGAAATGGTATGAAAACCATTGCAGATAAACTAAAAGAGATGTTACTTTCAGGAATCACTTCTTATGAAGAAGCGATACGCGTTGGATTGATGGACGGATAAGTGAATGGAAAATCGTAAGGCTTTTACTCTTTTAGAAGTACTCATTTCTATTGCATTGTTGGGCATTATACTTGTACCGCTTTTTTCTGTTGTTGATTTAATGAGAGACTCCAATAATCATCTTTTAAAATCATTAGAAAAATCAAAACAAATTACAAAAGCAACGAAAGTACTTTTTTTAGATGTATTAAGTTCTGATGGGAAAATAGATATCAAAAAAGACGAGTTTACCAGACTTTGTTTAGAAGAGACAAAAAACTCACTCTATAACTTGACACTTGCCAAAGTTTGCTGGGTAGTACTGAAAGATAAAAATACCTTAGTCCGTATAGAAGGAAGTAATTATTCACTTCCTCTTGAAGGTGAGGATAGAGTGGAAGTAGATACCATTATGTCTGATATTTCATTGTTTGATATTTATCATAAAAAAGATAAAGTATTAGTCCTCTTACAGCAAAAAGGGAATGAACCTATTAGTTTTATGGTACAAGGTATTACAAATCCAGTAGTAAAAATCTTACCAAATGGCACAAAAATTATGCGTGATGGAAGAAAAATCTTACCAGATGGTACACAAATATTTAAAGATGGCTCAAAAATCTTATCAAATGGTACTATAGTCCCTGCACCAAATAAACCTAAAAGATCTAATGGTAATAATCAAAAACCCAATCAACAGCCCAACAACACACAACCAGGGACAAGACCTAATACTACGCAACCATTAGGAGAGCCACCACTGCCAAACCGTGGAAAGCCAAAACCTCTAAGATAGAAGGAATAAAATGCAAAAAATATATGAAAAATTAGGACTTTTTTACTTAGGAAAAGACTTAGATAAAGAAACAATACAAGCAACAGAAGCATTGACACTTCTTAAAAATAAAAACTTTACAACACATGCTGCGATTATAGGTATGACAGGTTCTGGTAAAACAGGTTTAGGAGTAGGTATCATAGAAGAAGCTGCACTCGATAATATTCCTTCAATTATCATTGACCCTAAAGGTGATATGGGTAACCTTTGTCTTCTTGACAGTACTTTTTCTAGTAAAAACTTTGAGCCTTGGGTAGAGGATGAAGCGAGGAGTAAAGAGAAAAATGTTTTTGAATATGCTACGAGTATCTCTAAAATGTGGAAAGAAGGTATAGAATCGTGGGATCAAGACAGCGAACGTGTAGCCAAACTTCAAGCAGTTAGAAAAACAATTTACACCCCGGGGAGTTCTGCTGGTGTAGCCATTAATGTGATGTCATCTTTAGAGAAACCACCTATTGAAGTTATGGAAGACAGTGATACCTTTACTTCTTATCTTAAAAGTACCACTGTGTCATTACTCTCTCTTGTAGGCATAGTCGCTGACCCATTAGAATCAAAAGAATATATACTTCTGGCGCAAATTATTACAAAAGCATGGATTAATGATGAAGATATAAGCATCGAAATTCTTATAGGTAAAATAATAAAACCGTCATTTAAAAAAATTGGGGTTCTCCCTTTAGATGACTTTTATCCACAAGATGCACGTTTTAAGTTGGCTACAAAATTTAATTCACTGCTAGCTAGTCCCTCTTTTTCTCTTTGGTTACAAGGGGATAACTTAGATATTCAAAAATTACTCTATGATGAAAATGGAAAAGCAAAAGTAGCTATATTTTCTATATCTCATTTAAATGATAATGAACGTATGTTTTTTGTGACATTGTTACTCAATAAATACATTGCATGGATGCGTAGACAATCTGGGACATCTGCACTGAAGACACTTCTTTATATGGATGAAATCTATGGATACTTCCCTCCTACGAAAAACCCTCCAAGTAAAGAGCCTATGCTTTTATTACTTAAGCAGTCTAGGGCTTTTGGTGTTGGGGTGGTACTCTCTACACAGAATCCTGTAGATTTAGACTATAAAGGGCTTTCTAACATTGGAACATGGTTTATAGGTAGGTTACAGACCACACAAGATATAGAACGTGTAATCGACGGGCTAGGAGGAAAGGTAGGTGCAAGCTATGATAAGGGTGAAATTAAGACATTATTAGCAAACCTTGAAAAAAGAACTTTTTTCCTAAAGTCTGCACACTTAGATGACATACGTCTTTTTGCTACGCGTTGGGTGATGTCCTACCTCAAAGGGCCACTAAAACGTGATGAGATAGCTAGACTTATGAAAGAACAGAAAGAAGCACAAAGTATTGAAATAGAGTCTGTAGACGCCATGATAGAAAAAAAGAGTGTATTAGGTGATTTTCAACAGATAGATGACTCAATTTTGCAATATTTTGAGTTTGACCCAAGTGAAACAAATGCTTTTGTACCTACACTGGGAGCTATAGCGAAAGTCCATTTTTATAATGCACGTAAAGGTATCGATGAAAGTAAAGAGTTGATGTTGTCTCTTCCTTTAGTAAAAAACCAAAAAAATATAGACTGGGAAGAGGCAAAAATAGTTGAGGAAAGTTTTGAAAGGTATCCATATAAAGCACCAAGTAAGGCAAAATTTCAAACACTTCCGCGTATTGTATTAAAAGATAAAGGCTTGAAAAAAGCGATAAGAGAGCTTAAAGAGTCACTCTATAGAGGACAAAGTCTAGAACTATTACGCTGTACTAAGCCTAAACTAGAGTCAAAAGTAGAAGAGTCGGTTGTAGACTTCAGAGTGAGACTTCAGGATATGCTAAATGATAAAAAAGAGCAAGAGATAGAAAAAATACAAACACGTTTTGAAAAAAAAGAAAAAATATTGCTAGCTAGACTTAGTCGAGCTAAAGAGCGAGTAGAGAAAGAAGCATCAGATTCAACTAGCTCTATGATAGAGACAGGTATCGCCGTGCTTGGGGCACTTTTTGGTCGTACTAGTCCTACTAAAATAGGACGTGCCTTTAAAAAAGGAAGTAATATTTTAAAAGAACGTGCCGATATGAGTAGAGCAGAAGAACGTATGGCAAGTATTCATACAGATATGGAAGCATTAGAGTATGAACTTGAAGATAGTATAGATAATATAAATGAAAAATATAATATAGATAATTGTGAGATTGAAACCTATAGGATGAAGCCACGTAAGACCGATATAGATGTAGAGTTATGTGCTGTGGTGTGGAGAGTATCGTAGGTGTAAGTGTTGCCCAAAGGAAATACCTTTTGGGAAACTAGTGCAGTAATGATAGAGTTTAGCTTTTACTTCCTGGTTTAATCGCTTCTGATTTACCTTCTTTGCATAGAGGACAATCTTCAGGAGCATACATTTCAAATGTAAAATCATCTAGTGCAAAGAGAGGTATACTTTCAGGTAAGGAACACTCTGCTTTGGCTGTATTATTTCCATTTACACGTTTACAAAAACCTCTGTTCGCAAGCGAGGCAAAGGCTACCACTTCTCCACCAAGAGCTTCTATAGCTTTGGCAGCTTTGAGTGCAGAACCACCAGTGGTAATAATATCTTCACAAATAATGATTTTTTCACCTTTTGCTATAGTAAATCCACGACGAAGTTCCATGCCCCCTTCTTTTTTTTCTACAAAGATAGAGCGTGCATTTAGTGAACGTGCAAGTTCATAGCCTGCAAGTACACCACCGAGTGCTGGAGCACATACGGTATCTACCTTAATATTTTCTTCCTTGATCATCTTTGCCAGAGCATTAGTTAGAAGGGCAACTTTGTTTGGGTATTCAAGTACTTTAGCACTTTGGAGGTATCGGCTAGAGTGATTGCCACTTGCTAAAAGAAAATGTCCATCAAGAAGAGCATTTGCATCTTTATAGACCTGTTCAATATTCATACTTATACCTTAAGTATATCAGCTTCTTTAGTTTTAAAAGCTTCATCTATTTTTGTAATATGTTCATCTGTAATTTTTTGTATTTGGTCTTGGGCTTTTTTAGACTCGTCTTCACTTATTTCTTTATCTTTTTCAAGCTTTTTGATTTTATCATTTCCATCTTTTCTTACATTTCTTATGGAGACTTTTGCATGTTCTAGCATACCTTTAGCTTGCTTAACAATCTCTACTCTTTGTTCAGATGTCATAGGTGGGAAAAAGAGTTTAATGAAGTCTCCATCATTGTTAGGATTCACGCCTATATTTGCTTCTTGTATAGCTTTTTCAATATCACCTAAGAGGCCTTTTTCCCAAGGTGTGATGCTAATGGTTGTTGCATCAGTGGCAATTACATTTCCCACTTGTGTTAGGGCTGTCATAGTACCATAGTAATCTATTTTGATATTATCTACAATACCTGTAGTTACTTTACCTGTTCTAAGTGATGAAAAGTCTCTTTTGAGTGCTTCAATACTTTTGTCCATATTTTCCGTTGTGCGGTCAAAAACTTCATTTACCATAATAATTCTCCAATTGGTTTATTAAGCAAATTTTACCCTTTTTTACCTTGTTTGGTATTTAGTTATAGCATAGAAGATTTAAGAGAAGTATATTTCTTCTCTCTATAAAGTTTTAGTTACTTGTTGGTGCAGAAGGTGCTGTGGGTGTAGTTGTTTTGTTGGTCATTGGTGCAGCTGGTACAACTTTATTATTGACTGGAATAAATGCGTCCGTGACAGAAGCAGAGTTTGATGTTGTATATAAATAACCTAATGCTAAGGTATTTACTATAAATAGAAATGCCAATGTAAATGTTGCTTTTGAAAGAAATCCAGTTGGACCTTTTGCCCCAAAAACAGATTCATTACTTCCGCTATAGGCACCAAGACCAATGCTTGAACTTTTTTGAAGAAGTACGGCGATGGTGATTGCAATTGCAAGTACGATTTGTGTGATTAAAAGTGTTGATGTCATGTTTGCCTCTTTGTGTTCTTAAACATCCAAATATAAATATAGGATATAATTCCGGCGATTATACCCTAAAAATATTGAAATAGTAATGAAGATGGAGAAATGATGTTAAGAGAAGATAGCAAAGAGTCTAAAGTTATAAAACAGTTTTCTCGATTTGCCCATCAGTATAATACCTATAACACTATACAATCTGAAGTGGCAAAAGCCCTTGTTGAACGTATACCTAAGCAAAAGTATACTTCTATTCTCGATGTAGGCTGTGGTAGCGGGGAGATATATAAGAATATAGAAAGAAGTCGCTTTTCTTTCGATAAATTTATTGCACTAGATTCATCTAAAGAAATGTTGGCATTACACCCAAGTGATTTGAATGTTGATAAATATCATTTAGATTTTGACAATATACAAAATTATAAAATTTTAAACAAGACAGAAAAGGATAATTTACTTATTTCTTCATCTGCTATACAATGGAGTAAAAATTTGGATACCTTAATAAGGCACCTTTCTACTCAGGCAGGAAAAGCATATTTTGCCATATTCACAGCGAACACATTTAAAACTTTACACAAAACTGCAAATTTAAAATCTCCTATTTATTCTGAGTGTATTTTAAAAGAAGTGATAAACAAATACTATTATGCGAGTTTTCAACTTAATAGCTATCAATTAGAGTTCAAAACAGTAAGAGATATGTTTAGATATATTAAAAAATCTGGTGTAAGTGGTGGAGAGAAACAATTAAAGTATAGTCAAATTAAACAGCTAATGGATAAGTATCCATTAAACTATTTAGAGTTTGAAGTGTTATTTGTAGAGGCAACTCCACTTAATACTAAAGTACTAAATGGAGTTAAAACAGTTTAGTCGTCACTTCCAAAAATACCAAGCAATTGAAGTAATGCTGTGAAGATATTTAAAAAGTCTAGGTATAAAGATACTGCAGCATCTACAGGAGAATCATACGCACCATTTGCTATATTCTGAGTATCATAAATTGTGAATATTGAAAATAGTAGTAATATCCCCGCAGTAATCACTACATGCATCATAGGACTTTGTAGTATAAACATATTTACGAGTGATGCAATGATAATAACAATAAGCGTGATAAAAAGTGGTTTTCCCCAACTAGAGAAATCAGTCTTAGAGTTTATAGCAAAGAGACTAAGTGCACCAAAAAGTACAGAAGTCATTAAAAATGCATTTCCTATTACTGCACCATTTCCTGCTCCAATGAGTGAAGCTAAAAGAGGTACTAGTGAAACACCTGTTAAGAATGTAAAGAGAAAGAGCATAGCTAAATTAAGCCCTGGCTTTCCTCTTGACATGCTGAGCCCAAAGAAAAGTACTAAAAGTTCAGCACCAAATATAAACCATTTGTATTGCATTACCATCTCTGCATAAGGAAGTGTCACATATGCACCTGCTGCGGCAGCAATCATACTTGCAGCCAACAGTTGATATGTTTGTTTCATAAAACTAACGGAAGCACCTTCTTGTGCGTAGCCAGATTCTGTTGATGTATAGTCTCTATCGTATAAAGCCATAAATATCCTTTTAAGTTTTTAAGTATGATGCAAGTATATTCAAGAGATATTAATCTAAGGTTAATAAGAATTAAAGATATCTAATGTCTTTGACGTTGTAATTTTAAATATTCTTCTTGGGCTTTTTTTGCTTCAGTTTGATTTTTTATTACTTTTTCACGACTAATAGATTCTTGGGATGTAGATATTTCTGGTGTTTCCATGCATCCATTTATAATCAATACAGTTAATAATAGTTTAGTATATAGTCTCATTGAGTGGGTGTGTCCTTATTCAATATATTAGTAAGTGCCAATTATAAAGAATATATAATAGTATTTTGCTTAGTATCTATATATAGTGAATAGTGAATAGTGTATGTAAGTAAAAAACAAATTTAAACAAATTTCAGTAAATTGAACAGAAACCATTGACATCTAAAGAGTTCGGTGCTATAAT
>Ga0256834_1000777_pt1 | contig 22475 bp, 21 predicted proteins | sample 4281140metaG_FD_190536 | JGI IMG/M metagenome (GOLD analysis project Ga0256834, IMG submission 190536) | Hydrothermal vent microbial communities from East Pacific Rise, Pacific Ocean - 4281-140 | ecosystem: Environmental > Aquatic > Marine > Hydrothermal vents | place: Pacific Ocean: East...
TACTCCACCAAAATCTCTATCCTTCTATTTTGAGCTCGCCCTATTGCAGTCTCATTTGTAGAGATTGGGCTAAGTTCTCCCTTGCCAATTGCATTAATTATCTTTGAGTCTATACCATATTGGATCATAATTTCTCTCACACTTTGAGCTCTTCTTTGAGATAAATCTAGATTTTTATCATAATCACCTGTATTATCTGTATAGCCTTCAACTGTAATTTTTGAAAATTTTGTACGATTTATAGACTCAACAAAATCTTTTATAACAACTCTTGAGCCCTTTTTTACCTCAGCAGAGTTTAACTCAAAATGGACATTTAATATCTTTCTAGTTCGAGGAAGTCCTTTAAAAGTAGATGTAGCTTTTGACACATAAGGTGTAAGTTGTTTTGGTTTTTCTATATAAAGTTTATTGTCAACAATTGGGCAACCACCTTTAGTTACAGCTGTCTCTCTAGGAGTATCCTTACAAATATCCATAGAATCTCTAACTCCATCTCCATCAGAATCTGTATATCTACTCTCTTTTGACACAACACTTTTTGAACTCTCATTAGACACTAAAATAGGTGTTTGTCCTTCAAGTTCTGCATAAACTCCTCCCGTATCAACACTTGTTTGTGAAAAAGAGTCACCACCACCGCTATAAATGGAAAATGTATCACTTATAGGGATCTTAAGCCCTATAAAAAATGCAATTTCATTATCTTGAGCATCACCTGAGCCAATAAGTTGCATAATCCTAAGTTCAGTAACCACATGCAAGTCATCTGATGGCTGTGATATAGGTATTTCAAATCCTACTCCAGCTTGCAAATATGCACTATTATCAAACTGTGGTCGTGAATTTCCAACAACTTCATAACCCAAACCTCCATAGTAATATGAAACGATATTTCGATAAGAGTGACCAGACTTTTTAAAAGCATTTATTGAAACTTGAAAAATAGAATCTACTTTATATTTTTTATCAATATTCATATACGAAAAATCAATTTTTGGCTTGATATCATGACCTACTTCGCCAATAAAATCAAGTGCAAAAGTATGCTCATCCAAAGAGAAATCCTCACTTATTGAGCTAAGTCCATACTTAAAAGTCATATAACCAATCTCATCATAACCATTTCTTGCATCTAAAGAACAAAGCAACAGAGATAGAGCTGTGCATATCGGTAAAAGTTTTTTCATGACAAACCTTGTTTTTTAACTATTTTAACAAAAGGTTGTTTAATGTCAATTATTTTATCACAAATATACTCATTCATTCCAAAATTATATCAAGTAGTTTTGATACACTAGTTTTTTAAAAAAAATAGCACAAAAAACAAAAGCTTTAATGAAAACCATTAAATTGAGAACATTTCTAACTCCGCACAATATTAAAATATTATATAATTTGCTATAATTTTATTAAATACCCAAATTAAGGAAAAAAAGTGAAAACCATCTTTCGTGAATACGACATAAGAGGCATCTTTGAAAAAGAGCTAAATGAAAAAAGTGTCAAATTGATAGGCTATTTTTTAGGAAAAAAAGTGAAAATAGTAGGAGAGTATGTATCTATCGGATACGATGCTAGAATTCACTCTCCAAAACTTTTAGAGTGGCTTACTAGTGGATTTAACAAAGCTGGTATAAAAGTATTAAACATGGGACTTGTAGCAACTCCTATAAACTATTTTTCCTCTTATCAAGAGTTTGACGGCATAACTCCAGATGCATCTGTTATGATTACAGGCTCACACAATCCTCCAGAGTATAATGGTTTTAAGATAACCGTAGATAAAGCTCCGTTTTTTGGAGATCAGATTTATGCTCTTGGAGATGAAATTTTAAAAAACCAAGATTTAAATATCGAAGATAACACTAACTCAAAAATTATTGATGTTAAAAATAGATATATTGATTACATGGTTAAAGAGTTTGAGCATTTGAGAGCACTTGAAAAAAAAATTATCTTAGATTGTGGAAATGGAGTTGCAGGAGTTGCAATTATTGATATTTTTGATAAGTTAGAGCTTAAATATGAAAGTATGTTTACACAGCCTGATGGAACTTTTCCAAATCATCATCCAGACCCCTCAGTTGAAGAAAACTTAATAGACATAAAAGAGAAGTTAAAAGGTGATTTTGATTTAGGATTTGCTTATGATGGAGATGCAGACCGTATAGCTGTACTTACAAAAAAACACAATATCAAAGGAGATGAGTTAGCAATTTTATTTTCAAAAGATATGAAAAATCCAACTGTCATAGGTGAAGTAAAATGCTCACAAGTGATGTATGATGAGATAAATAAAATCGGAACAGCCATCATGTATAAAACTGGACACTCAAATCTAAAAGTAAAGATTAAAGAAACTGGTGCTGATTTGGCAGCAGAGGTTAGTGGACATATCTTTTTTAATGATCGTTATTTTGGCTATGATGATGCACTTTATGCAACTTTTAGAGTTTTAGAACTTGTAAAAAAAGGTATGGATTTAGATAAAGAGATAGAAGCTCTTCCAAAAACTTACTCCACTGAAGAGATAAAAGTAAAAACAACTGAGCAAGAAAAATTTTTACTTATAGATAAAGTAAAAGAGCTTTTAAAAAATCCTCCAAGTGATTTTCCTAAAATAAAAAACATTATAGATGTTGATGGTGTTAGAGTGATTTTTAAAGATGGATGGGGATTAGTTCGAGCTTCAAATACAACTCCAGTTATTGTAACTAGATTTGAATCAACTGACAAAAACAATGCAAAGCTTTATGAAGAAAAGCTAAATAGCCTAATTGACTTAGCTAAAAAAGAGATTTAAATAGAGCAGGAAAAATCCTGCTCAGCGTAACACTCTTACAGAGGTGTTACATTTTCAGCTTGTGGTCCTTTTTGACCTTCGCCGATTTCATAAGTCACTTGCTGACCTTCTGCCAAAGAGACTCTACCGCCACCTTGGTTATTTACTTGACGAAAGTGTACAAATACATCATCTCCGCCATTGTCTTGTTGGATAAATCCGTAGCCTTTTTCATCGTTGAACCATTTAACAGTTCCATTTAGCGTATCTGCCATATGTCGTAACCTTTTGTAAAAAATATACTCCTACCATAAGAGTAAGAAGTAGAGTCAAAATCTCGGATAGTTTTATACATATAAACTCAAACCTTGTCTTTCATCGAATTTATTATAGCGGTTTTTTTAAATTATTGCAATATAAATTAATATTCCATATATTTAACACAAAAAGTATAGAATAACAATCAAAGGATTACTATGCAAATTATTTTAAAAAACCCCCTCGATATGCACCTACATTTAAGAGACAAAGATATGCTAAAAGCCGTGGCAGAGCTTAGTTCAAAGAGTTTTTCAGCCGCTATCATCATGCCAAATCTTCTGCCTCCAATAACTACTATAGAAGATGTAATCTCTTATAAAAAAAGAGTTGATGAAGCATCAAAAAATACAAGCTTTAAACCACTAATGACTCTCTTTTTTAAGAATAATTATGATTTTGAGTTTTTAAAATCAGCAAAAGAGCACATTTTTGCTATAAAACTTTATCCTGCTGGAATTACAACAAATTCACAAGATGGAGTGAATTCAATCGATAGTGAGAGTTTAAAAGATACTCTTGAAGCTATGAGTGAGCTTGAAATTCCTCTTTGTGTTCATGGAGAGAGTGAAGGATTTGTGATGGATAGAGAAAAAGAGTTTGTACCTATTTATGAAAACTTAGCAACAAATTTTCCAAAGCTTAAAATTATAATGGAACACATAACCACCAAAGATAGTGCAGATATTTTAGATAAATACCCAAATCTTTATGCCACAATCACTCTTCATCATCTTTTGATAACTCTTGATGATGTAGCAGGAGGTATGCTAAAACCTCACCTTTTTTGTAAACCAATCGCCAAAAGGTATGAAGATAGAGAAGCTCTTTTAAATTTAGCACTAAATGCTCACCCAAAAGTTATGTTTGGAAGTGATTCTGCTCCACATCCACAAGATGCTAAAGAGTCTTGTGGATGTGCTGCTGGTGTTTTTACAGCTCCTATCGCTTTGCAAGTTTTAGTGGAATTATTTGAAAAACATAGTAAATTAGATAATTTACAAAAATTTATAAGCGACAATGCACAAAAAATCTACAACTTTGAACCTATTTCAAAAAGTGTTACTTTAGAGAAAAAACCTTTTATCGTACCAGATGCATATGGAGAAGTAATACCAATGTATGCTGGAGAAAAACTAAAATGGAGCATCTCATCAATATCTTAAAAATAGCACTTATTATCTCATTTATTTTTTCAAATGCAAAAGCAAAATATATTGATTTTTCAATACTTGAATTAACTTCAATAGCCCAAAAAATTTATCAAAATGAGTGTGCAGGAAAATTAAAATACTTAGTACATTGGAATGAAAATGAAACTTTTGCCTCTGTTGGTATTGGTCATTTTATCTGGTATCCAAAAGGGATAGAGCAAAAATTTGAGGAGAGTTTTCCAAAGCTTTTAAGTTTTATGGCTCACAAAGGTTTATCTATTCCAAAATGGTTAAAAGAGAATTCTCACAATCCATGGGAAACAAAAGAGCAGATGCTAAAAGACCCAAGAGCTGATGAACTTAGAGAGTTTTTACAACAAAGCATCTCAATACAAACACTATTTTTAGCAAACAGAATAAACAAAGCTCTACCAAAAATCCTAAATGCAACTAACCCAAACAGGCATGATAAAATCACAAAGATGTTTGATTTAGTAACAAATGAAAAAGATGGTTACTATTTACTTATAGATTATGTAAATTTCAAAGGTGAAGGTATAAAACTAAGCGAAAGATACAACAACCAAGGCTGGGGACTTTTGCAAGTTTTAGAATGTATGAGCGAGACAACAAATCCAAAAAAAGAGTTTGCAAGATGTGCTAAAAAAACTTTACAACAAAGAGTAGAGAATTCTCCAAAAAAGAATAACGAGAAAAGATGGTTAAAGGGTTGGTTTAAGAGAATAGATACTTATACCAACCCTTAAAAAATCTTTAAGAGTTCTTAATCCCTTTCTCTACCTCCGCTCCATACTCTGCATCTGCATTTTTAAAGTGAGAAATTTGTAAATCTCTAATCTGTTTTTGGGCATTTTTTAAAGTTCCAACGATATTTGATACTAAATCTTTTCGCTCACTATTACTTAATAATCTATATAAATTTCCAGCTTGAAGAAAATCACTATTTGCATCGCTATCATAATCATAACGATCCGCATCTCCATCAATTTTCAAAGGTGGCTCAGCCAAATCTAGTCTTTGGGTCGGCACACTATAATGACTTGGCTCATAATTTAAACTATCTGCTCCATTGTCATCAAATCTCATAGCACCATTTCTAAAACCATTATTTACTTCTACATCAGGTCTATTGATAGGCAAAAAATTATAATTTACTCCTAGTCTATATCTTTGTGTATCTGGATATGAAAACAGCCTTCCTTGAAGCATCTTATCAGGAGAAAGTCCGATACCTGGTACTTTATTTGTTGGTGAAAAAGCTGCTTGCTCTACTTCGTTAAAATAATTTCTTGGATTTTTATTTAACTCCAAAACTCCTATTTCTATCAGTGGATAATCTCCATGCGGCCAAACTTTTGTAACATCAAACGGATTTATCTCATAACTTGAAGCTTCAATTTCAGGCATAATTTGTACATAAACTTTCCATGAAGGAAACTCTCCATTTTTTATAGAAACAAAAAGATCTTCTGTCGCATAATCAGGATTTACCCCTGCTAATCTTGTAGCCTCTGATGCACTAAGGTTTTTAATACCCTGCATAGTTTTAAGCTGAAATTTCACCCAAAATCTCTCATTATCACCATTTATAAAACTGTAAGTGTGTGAGCCATACCCATTCATATGTCTATATCCATCTGGAGTTCCACGGTTGCTAAAAAGTGTTGTTATTTGGTGCATTGATTCTGGTGATTTTGACCAAAAATCCCACATCATGTTGTCTGATTTTAGATTTGAATCAGGCATTCTCTTTTGAGTATGGATGAAATCTGGAAATTTCAAAGGATCTCTTATAAAAAACACTGGTGTATTGTTTCCTACTAAATCCCAATTTCCCTCATCAGTATAAAACTTTATTGCAAATCCTCTAGGGTCTCTAGCGGTATCAGCAGAGCCTCTCTCACCTCCAACAGTAGAAAACCTTGTAAAAACTCTTGTTTTCTTACCAACTTTACTAAAAATATTTGCTTTGGTATATTTTGTGATGTCATTTGTTACTGTAAAAGTACCATGAGCTCCTGCACCTTTTGCATGAACAATTCTCTCAGGTATCTCTTCTCTATCAAAATGTGCTAATTTTTCTTGAAGATAAACATCTTGCATTAAAATAGGTCCACGATTCCCTGCTGTTAGTGAGTTTTGATTGTTATCTACTTTTCTTCCACTTGCGGTTGTTAAATCTATTTTCTTCATAATATTTCCTCGATTTTTAAACTACTCCCAGCGGTACGATGCTGAGAATTTATATGGATTAATCTCTATCTTTTTGCTACTACTATGTAAATCAACATCTGTAGACATTTCTATCATAAAAGCAAAAACAACTACAAAGCTCAAGATAAAAAAAGTTTTGCTAAACACTACTATCTCCTATCCTATCGTCACATTTCTGTTTCTTTTTTTAAAATACTCTTTTTCTACTCCACAAAGAGGACATTTTCCTGGTGCTTTTTTCCCTCTATGAACATGACCACACACTTCACAAACATACTCTTCATTTTCATCCCCTACAAAAAACCCTTCCTCTTCCAAAGCTTTTTTCAGATCCAAATACTCAGCTTCATGCTCTACCTCAACTTTTCCAATGGCACTAAGCATTCTTGCAATCTCTTTAAAACCTTCCTCTTTGGCAATAGCAGCAAAATTTGGATACATCTCTTCATGCTCATATCTTTCACCGTCTGCAGCATATTGAAGATTTTTCTTTGTTGTATCTAACTCTATATTATTTACAAGTTTGTTATAGGCTTTAAATTCCGCCATTGCATGATATTTTTCATTGTCTGCTGCTTCTTGAAAAAAACGAGAAATTCTATGATAACCCTCTTCATAAGCCATATCGGCAAAAAATTCATACTTATTTCTAGCTTGCGACTCTCCCGCAAATGCTTTCATAAGATTTACAGCTGTTAAATTTTGAGTGATACACTCCATATCTTGACCACAACAAACCAATGTTCCGCCACCTACATTTTGAACTTCTACTTCATTTCCACATTTACTACATTTATATGTTTCATACTGTCTCATAATAATTTTCCTTTTAGATTTTATGATATAACTGAAAGTATACAATACTTATTCTTAAAGGAAAATAATTATCAAGTAAACATATTAAAAAGCTATATATTTACTTATGTAATTAAATTAATTTAAAAATATAGTGGGAATTATATATCATTTTGCTTATTGTATTCTTAAATACAATAAGCATTTTTAAAATCTAATCAACAATTGAGCAGTAATCAATGCCTAAATTGCTAAGAACTTCTTTTATATAGTCATCAGCTCCAGAACAAGGATGATAGCCATCTTGTTCATAAAAACTTTTTTCTCTAATTGTCTGTGGACCATTATATGGACTATCCGTTCCAGCTCCTAATGCATCTATATATGCTTCTTCTTTATTGTAAAAAGTATAATCCATCAATGCATCTAAGGGTTTTAATACCCCCTGCATAAGAGAGTAATCTCTCTCTCCTGCAGGATAAAAATGACCAGCATCTTCTTTATCATATACTTGATAATCTTTATTTTTATTATCAATACTTGTTAAGCTATCATATAGTGTAAAAGAGATTCTAGGATCACTAATAGTACTTTTTATAAACTCTACATTTACAATTTTTGTTTTTGTTGGAAGATTTTTAAAGTTATCTTTTGTCATATCAAAAGCAAACCACGGAGCCATCGTAAAAATAAATTTACCATTTTCACCCCAGTTTTTTCCATCAAGAGTTGCAAAATGTTTAAAAACACTATAAGCTAAACCACCACCATAAGAGTGTCCAATAACCCCAACTCTAGTAGTATCAATATGATTAGGAACATCTCCCATGGACAATAGTTCCTCAAATTTTCCAATAAAATCTCCAGCCCCAAGCTCATTTATAGATCTAACATAAAATACACTATAACCTTGAGATGCAATAAATGTTAACAAAGATTTATAGTCCAAATGACTATCATCATCTGAAAATGACCAACCTGGCATAAACAAGATAATTGGAGTTTTATTTTCAGGACTTATATCTGATGGGTAATAAATTGCTAAATTAGCCTCTTCATCACTATATACATAAACATTTTTATTTAGAGATTTACCATAAACTCTATATTGAGTGTTATCAAATTGGAGGAGGCTATCAGTAGAAACTTTTATCCTATATCCATAAGGTTCTTCAAATTGAACAAAACTATTTATGATTTCATCATTACTACTTTTATAAACTTTACCATTTCCACGAATAGACTCCAAGCTAGAACCCAATTGTCCTTTAATATCTTGAAGAGTTAAATTTGAAATAGGATTTATAAGATTCCAACCCTCTTTAAGTAAAATGCTATTATCTTCATATGCAATCGGTGCATAAGTTAAATTAGCTTCATTCTCAAGTTTTATCCAATACCCTTTTTTGGGCTCAAAAGCTGTAAAGTTATTTAAAAAGTCTAAATTAGTTTTTTTATAAGTAGTATCTGGCCCACGAACCGCAATGATATTATCATCACCCAATTGTGTTTTTAATTCTTGAAGGGTTAAATTTGCATTTATCCCTAAAAAGTTCCACCCTTTAACCAAAGATAGACTCTCCGCTTGTACGGCTGTTGCCAGCCACAACGATACTAATATTTTAAAAAAAAACTTCATTTTTCTCTTCCTTGAAAATTAAAAATTTATCGGCTCAAACTCTAAGTTTCTATTTGCTACATATGACAATTCATTACTCGTTGCTAAGATATTTCCACTTGCATCATAAACTCTAACTACCATTTTTGTACCATTTGCATAATTTTGATTTACCTCTAACAGAGATCTTGTATTTATTGAATTAATATATCCATAAATAGTATCTATAGTTATTGACAATTCATCTTCACCAATTTGACTACTTGGTGATACTAGTACAGCTACTGTATTACCACTAAACTCTTTAGAAACATCATTAAGCAAATCATTTTTTGCAACTACCCAATTTGAATAAATATCTTGCTGAACAGCATCTTCTGAGACTATTACTGTTCTTACCACTTGAATTGCACTATTGCCTGCTAAATCTTTTACATCATATGTAACTGTATATGTTCCTGCAACTGCTGTATTTACATTGTTTATAGTAACCATCCTACTAGAGCTTATTACCCCTTCTTTATTATCACTTGCCATTGCTCCACTATCTAAATATGTATCGCCAATAATTAGATTAATAGTTGATGAACCAAGCATAGTAATTACTGGCAATATCGTATCTTCACTAGGATTAACGACTGGAGCTTGGGTTGCTGTTACAACGACTGTATCAAATGCACTCTCTCCAACACTATTAGTTACTGTAAATATTAATGTGTGAACACCTACAACATCAGGTGTAAAATCAAATGTTTTTGTTGTTGCTAAAGTATTTCCATCTTTTGTCCATTTGTAGGTTAATATGCTTCCACCACTATCTACTCCACTTCCCATTAAAGTGGTACTTTTTCCTACCTCAACACTTCTATCTACACTAGCATTTGCAATCAAAGATTGATTTGCCTCTTGTGAAACAATCACAGTTCTTGTGGCTTGAATTGCACTATTGCCTGCTAAATCTTTTACATCATATGTGACTATATATGTTCCTGCTATTGCTGTATTTACATTGCTTATAGTAGTAATATTACCTGTAATTATGCCATCTTTGTTATCCGTAGCTTTTGCACCCATATCTGTATAGATGCTATCAACTGTAAGATTTACCACGGCAGAACCGATAAGCTCAATCACTGGCAAAGTTACATCTGCCCCAACACTACCATCAGTAACTACAATTGTTGCAACTGATGGTTCACTCTCAGCTCCTTTATCGTCTGTTACAACTAACTCTATTGTATGAGTGCCAACCGTTCTTGGTATATATTTTAAAATAGCTTCAGTGCCTATCAATGTACCATCTTTTGTCCATTTAAAACTAACTATCTCACCATCGCTATCTATACCTGTTCCTTTTATAGCTACCAAAGTATTAACTCTTGCACTTTTATCTGCTCCTGCATTGGCTATTGGTTTGATATTTGCCGTTGTGATATTTTCTATTGTTATCTCAATTGTATCTGTTGCGGCTTCTCCATCACTATTTGTAACAGTTAAAACTATGTTAAAAACTCCAACAGCAAAATCATTTTTACTAAAAGTTTTATCATTACTTAAAACTTCATCTCCTAATTTCCACTCATAAGTTAGTACTTCATCACTACTCCCATTACTCTCATCAGCATTAAAAGTGATATTTGTCCCCTGAGGTGCAGATATAAAATCTGTAGACGCTTTAGCTATGATAGTTGTAGGTTCTGGAGTTGGAGTTGGCACTACTGGATCTGGATCTTCTGTAGCTGGTAATTGACTTTTATGCACTACAATCGTAAAACTCTTAGATGCACTCTCTCCTTGATCATTTACAACAGTTAGTGTTTTAACAAATCTTGTTGTGTTATCGTTATTAAAATCATATTGCGGATAGTAGTAAAGTTTTCTGCTAAGTTTTGCTGTATCACTTATCAAAATTCCATCAAGATCTCTCCACTCATAGCTAACAATTGCACCACTCAATCCATAATCTCCATCATATTCAAGATTTATAGTCTCTTCGTGAAGAATATTTATATCACTACTAGCATCTATTACTTGCTCTATTAATGGTTGTGAATCTTGCGAACTATCATCTACAGAACCTATAGTACTATTTTCTACAACTTCGTTAACTTTTATAACAACTGTACTTGTAGTAATTTTTCCATTATCATCAGTCGTAGTTAATTTAGTAGTATAATCTCCCTCTTTAGTAAAAATTCTATTAAAATTGCTTTGATTTGTAAGTAATTTACCACTTGCATCTCTCCACTCATACTTTACTATATTTGTATCTTTGGAAGCAGTAATTATCTCAAAGGAGATGCTTTCTCCCTCATTGATGATATTTCTACTCACAGATGCTTTTGTTACTTGTTCTACCAATTTAATCTCTTGGGTAGTTTCGTTATTTGTAGAAAATCTATCTTTATCTTCTCCACAACCTGTAAAAGTTGATATTATTAGTGAAGCAGTGATAATTGATAAACTAAATTTTTTATTTAACATAATTATAATCCTTTGGAATTTTCAATATTTTTGTAAAGTTTACTTTAAGTTTCTTAAATAGGTATTAAAACATTTACTTTAATATGTACTGATAACTGAGTGAAATTAAACATGTTTGACACTGTTTAGTATAAGTTTCTAATTATTGAAATTGACTTTTTTATTTTTTTTTATGTTAAGGTTACAGTTAGTAACAATAAGTCTAAATACAGCAGCGATGCGGATAACCGCACCGTCCCCTCTGCCTATATAGCAGTAGAATTGACATCTAGCAAAGGTACTAAATGAAACCTACAAGAAGAATTATAGTGTAAATAGGATAAAATTTATCTTAATTACAAAAATAGAGGAGAATTATATGCAAATACCTAAAACTATCACACTTTTTTACATCATCATCTTAGGTCTTACTTTGGGAGCTGGGCTTTATGCAGGGGTTGTTGTTGCACCTGTTACTTTTAATAGTGAGATTTATCTTCAAAGCGAGATTTTAACAAGATTTCAAGAGGGTCTTATCATGAGTGAGAATTTTCAAAGACTTGGATTTTTAGTCACTTTTACAGTTTTATGTGTTGCACTTTATGAGGGGTACAAATACAAAATGCATGATAGAGATATTTTTACAACCATACCCGCTTTTATAGTTATAACTAGCGGACTTTTATATGCACACTATTATATACCGCAAATATTAGAGCTTCAAAAAGAGGGAGAGAGTATGACAGAAAGTAAAGTTTTTGAAAATACTCATTTTGCAAGTGAGCTTGATTTTAAACTATTTACTTTGGCACTGCTAATTTTACTTAGTAGAACTCTATATCGTAATCTTCGCACTTGAAGTTATTTTATCAAACTCTATAAAATTGTTTTTATCAAATGCATCTAGTGCATATCTTCCTATCATAACAGCATTGTCTGAGCAGTATTGAAGTTTAGCTAGATGCAATTTTGCATCGTTTTCAAAACACAACTTCTGAATCTTATCTCTTAGATATAGATTTGCACTAGCCCCTCCAACTATCGAAAAATCTTTTATCTCTCTGGTTTTAAAAATCTTTTTTAACTTTCCTATCAAGTGAGCAGTTGCAATTTTTTGAAAAGATGCACAAACATCTGAAATATCTTGCTCACTCTTTTCACTCCCTAGTGCTTCTATCTGAAGTCTTACTTGATTTTTTAATCCTGAATATGAAAAAGCGATTTTTGGAGAGTTTACAAGTGGTATAGTAAATTTAAACCTATCCATATCTCCATCTTTTGCATATTTTTCTACAATTGGACCTCCAGGATAGCCAAGTCCTAGCATCTTAGCAACCTTATCAAAACTCTCTCCAAAACTATCATCCATAGTCTGTGCAATAATCTCAAAATCATCAAACCCTCTAGCTTCAATAACCTGAGTATGTCCACCTGAAACCAAAAGAACTGTTTGAGGAAAATATGTCTGTTTCTCTATAAAAAGTGAATATATATGCCCATGGAGATGATTTACAGCAATTAAAGGAATACCTAACGAGATGCAGAGAGCTTGTGCCATCGTCACTCCCTCAACCAAAGTTACAGCAAGTCCAGGCCCATTTGTAACGGCTATCGCTTTTAATTTAGGAAAATACTGCTTTGTCTCTTGAAGTATTTTTGGAAGAGCTTCAGCGTGAAGTCTAGCAGCTAGTTCTGGTACTACTCCACCATATTTTGAATGGTCAAGCTCTTGTGATATTTTTTTGTGATAAATCACTTTTTTGCTTAAAATATCTGTTACTGCAATTGAGCTATCATCACAGCTACTCTCTATACTTAAAATCATAAAATTCCCTAAAAATAGTAAAAAAGTGAAATTGTTCCCAATTTTTTATCTCTCTCTTTAAATTTTGTTATATCATATTTTAGATTTATTGCTAAATTTTTATATAGATTATAAGTTGTAAAAGCTTCAAATTCTGTTATTTTATCACCTGTTGTTAAAAACTCTGTTTTTAAATTGAGTCCTACTTTAAAATTTAAAAAATTTTTGATAAATCCAACTTTTGGAGCAATTCCAAAAACTGCATCTGAAGCATAATAAAATGCAGGATTTAAGAAAAAGTAGTATAGAAATCCCTCTTTGCCATAAGTGTAACCCACTCCACCTTTTAATTTAAATTCCAATTTATCTTCATGATTTCTCTGCCAACCAGCTTCAACTTCCCATGAAAGTGGCTTAAACAAAAAATCTCTCTTTGCATAAGATGCAATATTTACAAAATCAAACTTCTCTAACTTAATATCACTATGTTTATCTTTTTTTAAAACCAAATCAAAAAAGTTTATATATGCACCTTCTGTAAATCCACTATCTACATCATATATATCATGAAAAACTGGCTTATAAGCTAAAAAAACTCTTTTATCTTCATCTATAGATAGAGTTACTCTATTGCTTTTATGTCCATTTAGTGGGTTAATGGGCTCTTTTATTTTATCAGTATCAAAAGAAGGTAGTTTACTCCTTGTATTTAGTAACATCATAAGGTTTTTAATGTAGAGTTTTTTATCTATTTTATTTTTAGATCGTTTATATTGAAGCATATGAGTTGATAAGTCCAAGATATGAGCTTTTTGAGTATCATTAAAATCTTTTAACAAATTAAAATTATATCCATCTTGTAAAAACTTTTTTGCCCTATTTTTATCTTCAATCTTTAAAGTAATTGCTTTTATCTTTTTACTCTTTGAAGCTCTATAAGTAATATTTTTTATAAAGCCCGCACTTTTAAGAGTGCGAATAGTATCAATTGGAACCGCTTTAAATCTAAACTCATCAACAAGATAAGTATTAGCTCTTGCACTCTCTAAAAGCCATAAAAGATTATATGAACAATTTTCAGTCATAAAAAGATAGTCTGCATAGATATCTTTGAGTTCAAACTGATGATATAGAAGTAGTTTTATCTCATCTTGATTTAAATTTAACTCATACTCCCAAATGTCTCTAGCCTCCATATCACTATACTCTTTTACTTTATCATAGTAGGGAAGTATCGTATATCGCCCCTCATAACCTCCACTCAAACCATAAAAAGCAAATAAAATTCCATTATCTTCCTCAGTTTTAGCAGCATAGTTTATAGCTTGTGAAAGAAGAGGAGTATCTTTATCAGCATCAATTCTTAGTAATGTATGTCCATACATGGATGCAGGTGAGTTTATATGAGCCGTAGGAAAGATAAGTGAAATTTGTTTTGGATCAAAATCATCTATAAGTTTATCTATCTCTTTACAAGAATACTCACCAACTTCACTCTTTAATTCAGGTAATTTTTTCATTATCCAATTTATACGAGCAGGAAATCTACAAATAATTTCATTTTTATCTCTTAAAAGTGCTTTTATTGTCTCTTTTAACTCCGCTTTTGCATCTTGTTTGCCGTTTGGGCTTAGAAAAAATTTCTCATCATCAATCTCACTTTCACCATTTTTAAAATGAAGAAGTGTATGCCAATAGCGATCATTATGGAGATTTGAAAAGATTTTAGAAGAGAAATTGAAAGAGAAAAGAAAATGAGGCGAAAAAAAGAGTAAGAGGATTAAAAATTTAAAACCTCTTACTTGCAAAAATTAACCAATAATTGTAGCAATACTATCAATTACATCCGCAGATGTTACATCAGTTTTAGAGTAAATCTTTGAGAAATTTGCTTTAAGTGTACTGTTAAATGAAGTTCTATCTTCAATACTCATAAGAGTAGCAAGAGTAGAAAGTGTTTCACCTTGACCAGCTGCGATATCGATAGCTAAGCCATCCATGTTATCAGCTACAAAACTTTCAATTTTTTCATTTGAAACCAAAGCTGTAGGCTTAGAACAGTTTAATGTACCACTTGTAATACCAAATGTCTGGTTGCCTGAAGTTCCATTTGTTGTTGCACCAAGAACTTGCATTAAAACAGTATCTTGACTCTCTAAAATAACACTACCTAAACCACAACCTGTGTTCGAATTTACACCTGCACTTGCAAATGTTGTTAACAATGCCACACTTGTAGCAATTACTAATTTTTTCATTGTATAAACTCCTTAAATTTTTAACTAACAAGCGGATTATAACCTATTGTTTCTTAAACATATTTCTCTTTATTATTAAAAAATCAATTATTATAAAAAGTTTCCTTTATGATAATAAATTCAGCATAATTTAATATTTTTCATGTAAAATTCAATTTTTATTTCTTACTTAGTATTAAATTTTATAATAAAGACTAAAGTATTTTACTTTTTTGTCGATGCTAAGCTGAGTTAAATAATAAAATAAATAATTTTACATGAAAAAAAGGATTAAAAAATGACTGTTGAAGAGCTAGAATTATTAGGAACTTTAAGTGAGATTGAGCTGGATTCTTTAGATGATGATTCATTAGCAACTCTACTTGAAGAGGCACTTGAAATCACTGATGATGACCCTTATGAGGCGATTACCTTTATCACTGAAAACAGCGAAATAAACTACGAAGATTTACAAAGAGTTTATAATACATTTAAGAAGTAGAGTTTATCCTCTCTTCTTAATAAACTCTCTTACTTCACTATCTATCATAAACACATCATCAATTGATGTTGGATCAAAATCAGAAAAATTTTTATAAGCATTAAGAGAAATTTTAGAGATATCTAAAAAAGAGATCTCTTTTTTAAAAAATTGCTCTATTGCTACTTCATTTGCAGCATTTATAACAGCTCCTAAGTGAGGTTTTCCTAAAATATCATCTTTAATTTCCCATATAGGGTATCTCTCAATCTCAATCTCTCTAAACTCTAAAGTTCCAACTTCCGTCAACTTAACACTCTTTAGTATTTGCTCTTTAACTTCACCTAAAATTGCATAAGAGATAGGAAGTTTCATATCAGCATTTGCAATATGTGCGGTTGTGCTACCATCGGAGAAATCAATCAAAGCATGAATTATAGATTTGGTCTCAATAATTGCATCTAGCTTATCAATATCAAACAACCATTTTGCCTCAAGAAGTTCAAAAAGTTTATTTGTCATAGTTGCGCTATCTATAGTTATCTTTTTTCCCATGTTCCAATTTGGATGATTTAAAGCCTGTTTTACTGAGACATTTTTGAGTAAACTTATAGGAGTATCACGAAACGAACCACCACTTGCAGTTATGGTCATCTTTTCAATTTTTCTATCATTTAAAAGGTACCAAAGTCCAAAATGCTCACTATCTATGGGTGTTATATTAGAAGTATCTACAAACTTTCCTCCAACTACCAAAGACTCTTTATTTGCCAAAGCTATTTTTTTACCAAGTTTAATAGCCTTTAAAGTTGGCTTTAAACCTACAAAGCCCACAAGTGCATTTACTACTAAATCACTTTTGCTATTATCTAAAGCTTCTAATATTCCCTCTTCACCAAAAAAAGCACCATTAAAACTTACATCTTTGATAAATTTTTTATCACCAACTACAACGATAGATGGACAAAACTCTTTTATCTGCTCGTTTAAAAGTGCTACATTGTTTCCAGCGACTAAAACCTCAACATTTATGTTAAATCTTCTAGCGATATTTAAAGCATTTACTCCAATAGACCCTGTTGATCCAAGTACAATCAATTAAGTCCCCTAAGTGCAATCACCATTAAAACTGCTCCAAACATATAACCATCTACTCTATCTAAAACTCCACCGTGTCCAGGAAGCACACTACCACTATCTTTAACTCCAGCATTTCGCTTCAAATAACTCTCAAAAAGATCTCCAAAAACAGATGAAAATGAAACCATAAGTGAGATAAAAAATGCAAGAAAAACAGATACAAATCCTACTCCATAAAAAGTTCCAAAAATAGTAGCCAATAACACACCCCCGATTACTCCCTCCCATGTTTTTTTAGGAGAGACTTTACAAAATTGTCTCTTTCCAAATTTTTTCCCAATAAAATAAGCACCAATATCCGTTAGAGAAACAACAATAACAAGCCATATTAAAGTTTCCATACCAAAACCTTTATATAGAGCTAAAAGAAACAAAAATGAGCTAGTAGGATATAAAAAAATATAAGTTTTTTTAAAATCAATATCACCTTTATAAATCATAAAAGAGGAGAAAACAATCAAAACAACAAAAATCAGATCATCTGGATTTACATAAAAAAAAGAGATAATCCAGAGCAAAAGGGCATAAAAGTAAAGCGAATTATCATCAATTTTAAAAAGCCTCATAGCTTCATAAAAAGAGAACATAAAAGCTACACCCAAAAAAAGCCAAGTCAAAATCGAACTATCAATCCAAGCTATAAAAATCACAACAGCAATTAGTGCAAAACCTGTTTGAAATCTCTCTTTATCAATATTTTTCAAAATATTTTCTATCATATAAGTTACCGCCTTTACTACTCAAATTATAGTAGTAATGAAGTCACAAATTGCTGAAAGTTATGCTTTTATATCCAATATACGAGATATATCCTCTTCTTGTTTTTCTTTAGGCTGTTGTTGTTTTTTGTTGTGAGACTCATCTCTTTGGCTTGTCTCATCTTCTGCTCTTTTTCGATTATGCTCTCTCTCTGGCTCTAAACCTTTGCTCTCTTCGGCAGCTCTTGTTTCATCAATTAATCGTTGTTTATCATTTGCAGCAGCTGCTGCTACTAAGTTTTGAAACTCTATTCTCCCTTGTAAATCTATCTGTTTGGAAGCGGCTATTTGCATATTTTGATTTGCAAATAAGATACCGTGAAGTTGTGTTATTGCCATATCTTACTCCTTAGGCTTTTATTGCCTTTATAGTGTTATAATCTACATAATTTACATTTGCTCCATCTCTTATTTTGACATTTCTTCTATAAGTATAATCGACCAAATATCCACCTTCAGTAGTTGTACTAAACTGTACACAGAGCTTTGCAGCAAACTCTAGTACTAATTGTGGTGGAGTTTTTTTCTCGTTTTTTATTATAACATGAGTTGAGGGTATATCTTTAAGATGCATCCAGATATCGCTCATTTTTGCTTTTTTTAATAAAAATATATTGCCTTTTTCATTTTTTCCAAGGCTTATTTTGTAACCTTCTATGAAAAATGATTCAACATTTGTATCTTCTCTCTGTTTTATTTTCACTTTTTTTGGCTGTTTTGGAAGATATAAATTTACCTCATCTATTGCAGATGAAGTAAAAATGCTCATTTCTAATCTTTGCAAAAATGTGATTTTATATGTTAAGTTTTCTCTCTCTATATGAATATTTTTTGATTTTTGTTTTAGTTTTTTACCTCTTTGAAAAAATCTATTTGCAGCCTCAGCTGGAGTTCTTGTGTCAGATGGAAGTTGAATAATTCTTGCTCTACCTTCAAAATCTAAAACCTCTATCTCTTTTTGATAATTTTTCATATTATGGATATTTGACAAAATCAAATTTCCATTCATCTGCAAAACTTCACTTTTTTCTAACAACTCCTCTTCATTTTCAAGATAACTTAAAAGCTTCTGTAATTTTTTTAATTTTTTAGAGATTATGAGAGTTTTTTGTTTTTTAACTACTTCTAATTTAACTAACTCTCTTTTTTCATACTCTTTTACTAAAAACCCTTCAATATCTAAAATCGGCTCTTTATCCTCTTTAAACTCTCTTGGCGGTAAAGGAATAAGATTAACACCTACTTTTACTTCACGAAAAGAGTTTTGTAAATCAATATGTCGAAATGCTTCCAATATCACAAGGTTTTCATCCAAGATAATTACATTTGTATTTCTTCCTGTAAATTCAAATTGTAAAATAGAGCTTTGAAGTTTATATTTTGAACTACTTCCTACATAGATTCTAAATATTCTATTTCCATCCATCACTTCCATTTTGTCAATTTTTGCATTAATGAACCTCTTGGAAAGAAGAACATCAAAAGGGGAGTTATAGTTTCTAAGTTTTTTATAAGTTTTTTTTTGAAAAATATAAGAGTCACCTCGACACATATCAAAAAAATATGGATTATCTTTATCAAATACAATTTTGATAATAGTATCAGCCACTTTTTCAATCAAGTTTATCTTTTTATATTTTTTTAAATGCTCCACAACTTGGAGTAGATGGGTTCTTTTCATAAAAAGTTATTTTAAAATTCTCGGTAGTGTGATGCCTGTTTGGGATTGATACTTCCCCTTTTTATCAGCATAAGTTACTTCACATGGCTCATCACCTTCAAAAAATAGAACCTGAGCGATACCCTCATTTGCATAAATCTTTGCAGGAAGTGGAGTTGTATTAGAAATTTCAATCGTAATATGCCCCTCAAACCCAGGCTCAAATGGAGTAACATTTACAATAATTCCGCATCTTGCATAAGTGCTTTTTCCAAGACAAATAGCCAAAACATTATCAGGCATCTTAAAATACTCAACCGTTCTAGCCAATGCAAAAGAGTTAGGAGGAACAATAGCAACATCAGCTTCAATATCTACAACATTATTTTCATCAAAATTTTTAGGATCTACCACGGTGGAGTTTACATTTGTAAAGATTTTAAACTCTCTACCAACTCGTATATCATATCCATAACTACTAAGTCCATAACTAACAACATCTTTACCAATTTGCTCTTCGCAAAACGGCTCTATCATCTTATCTTTTAATGATTTTTCTCTAATCCATCCATCAGATTTTAATCCCATTTATAAGCCTTTAAAATATTTTTAGAAGATTATAGCATTTATACCCAATACTTTTTCAAAGCCAAAACCGAGATAAGTTTATAATTTTTAGTATCAACCTCTTCTCTCTCATTAACATTAAATTTAACAGCCGTTAATTTTCCACCATAAACACAACCTGTGTCAATACCCAAAGAAAACTCATCTATCTTTGGCTCATCAAACGGATGATGTCCAAAAACTATAAAACCCTCTCTGCCATCATAAAGTTCACTCCAAAATTTATACCTCTCATCAAAGTTATTCCAAGCAATGGGCTCTAAGTTTCTATCTAAAAATCTTAAAAGTGTTATCTCTTTTTTGGCTTTATTATCTAGTTTTTTATCAAGTTTGGTACTTCCTTTAATACCACCATGCAAAATTGTAAGATTAGAAAATTTTAAAAAATATGGTAATTTTTCTAATCTTACAATCTCTTTTTTTGTAATTTGCAAAATCGTCTCTTTTTCATGAGGTTTTATCTCTTTTAGGTATTTCTCGCCCTCTTTTAAGTATCTGTTATAAAGCTTAATTATTCTAGCTTCATTATTTCCCATAACGCTAAGGATATTGTGTTTTTTAATGTAGTGCAAAGTCTCTATACTAAAAGGACCTTTATTTATAATATCACCTACTAAAACTTCTATATCACCAGCTTTTAAGTTGGCTTTTTCTCGAAGTATCTTAAACTCATCAAGACAGCCGTGAACATCTCCATAAACTACTATGTTTTTCATACTCCAAGTGTAGCAAATTTTACCTAGTTGTTATCGTGCTTTGTCTATTTTGATTTTCATATGACTCATAAAGTGTTAAACAACTCTTTTTATCACGATTTAACTCTTCTTTGGTTAATTCATCAAAATTTAATGGAAGTACTTTTTTATGATCAATATATGCTCTTAATCTATGAGAAGTATTTAAAATTTTTCCTTTAAACATAGTTTTGTTTAAAAGCTCCTCTTCGATATTTGCACTCTCATTTCTATAGAGTATATAATCTCTACAAGTATAAATATCTAAAAGTTCTCTATCAAGTCTAACATGCTCTTTAATCTCACTATTTTTTGGAAGTGAGAGAATTTCTTGGATTTTTTGAGCGGCTTTAAAAAACATATCTTTTTGGAACTCATCATCAGAATATTTACTCAGTATATATGCTTCTACATCGTCTCTCACACGGTTTTTATTTTTATCGATACCTATAAGTGCATCTACTCTTTGATTACTTAAATCCACTAAAACTTGTAAATCAGATAACCATTGTTGTCCTACTGTCTCCTTATTGGATGCATTTAAATTAAGTAAACTCCCAACTATTACCAATGTAAAAAATAACCTATTCATAAAAATCCTTACTTGTATATCTCGTTATTTCAGTATACAAGTTTTTTTTACTTATTGTTAAAATTTATGTTAAATTTATTCGGTTTTCTATACTTTTGTTACTCTTTTTCTCAAAGTATAAAAAAATTTAACTAAAATTGAAGTTTTTACTAAAGTTTTTTGCATAACAAACCTTTTTAAATTAACAAAACACTATGTTTGTTATCGCCTATATCTGCCAATTAACATACAAAATGTATGTTAATTGGTAAATTTTCAATAAAAACAACAAGTAGTTTTGGTATATTTTATTTACTGTAAAGTAATCATTAATTTTAAAGTTGTTTTTGGTATTGTGTGTGTTAATAAGTAGTTAGGCAACAATAGACTTCTCCTAAAACAGACAAACTTCAATCACCACAAACAACCGTTTTTATAGGTTCTGAGTCAATATTAACAATAGCACAAATAAGGTTCATCCTTAAACCAAATTTTTTTCGCCTATTTCGATAAGGATATTTAACGATTTTAAATACTTTTATTTTTGCATTTATCTGTTCTATAATTATTCGTTTAGCTGATAGTTTACGATTCTCTGCTCTAGCCGACCAATTCGGACACCCAGCCGTTTCTAACTCGGACACTCTAAAGTAAAAAATCTCTAAGGTGTGAATTATAGCACAAGTGTCCGAAAAGATTTCAAATTTTATTGATTTTTGACCTCAATTTTCTCATAGACTCACCCATCAATGCCATTAAGCTAAGCCCCGAAGCCCTATAATAACACTGTTTAATTACCAACATTTTTTTTCTTTCTCTTCAAAAAGTTTATGGCATTTGTGGCTATTGTAGATTTTTGAGCATCCTTATTCAATCTTGGTTTGGTTTTTCTTTTGGGACGAATAGGAATTGGATTTATCGCAAATAGTTTTTCTAACTCTTTCATCTGCTTGGATAATCTTTTGTTGCTATAAAATATATCAAATGCTTTATGCTTAATGGCATTAAAAGATTGTGCTTTATTGACTTGCTGAGCATATTTGTTATCGCTAGCTTTCTCTTGTAGCTCTAAGTTGGTATCATAAACAAGCATAG
>Ga0256834_1000778_pt1 | contig 22464 bp, 23 predicted proteins | sample 4281140metaG_FD_190536 | JGI IMG/M metagenome (GOLD analysis project Ga0256834, IMG submission 190536) | Hydrothermal vent microbial communities from East Pacific Rise, Pacific Ocean - 4281-140 | ecosystem: Environmental > Aquatic > Marine > Hydrothermal vents | place: Pacific Ocean: East...
AATGTGACTAATATGAATATGATGTTTGCTGGAGCAGAAGCATTTAACCAACCGATAGGAGATTGGGATGTTTCCAATGTAGTCAATATGGAGGGAATGTTTGCTGGAGCAGAAGCATTTAACCAACCGATAGGAGATTGGGATGTTTCCAATGTAGTCAATATGGAGGAAATGTTTGCTGGAGCAAGTTCATTTAACCAACCAATAGGAGATTGGAATGTTTCTAATGTAACTAGTATGAATAATATGTTTTATGGTGCAAGTTCATTTAATCAACCGATAGGAGATTGGAATATCTCTAATGTGATTGATATGAATATGATATTTTATTGGGCAACAGCATTTAATCAGCCAATAGGAGATTGGGATGTCTCTAATATGCCTAATATGCGTTATGTGTTTTCTGAAGCAAGTTCATTTAACCAACCGATAAGAGATTGGGATGTTTCCAATGTAGTCAATATGGATGAAATGTTTGCTGGAGCAGAAGCATTTAATCAACCAATAGGAGATTGGGATGTCTCTAATGTAACTGATATGCAGAGAATGTTTTATGAAGCAAGTTCATTTAACCAACCGATAGGAGATTGGGATGTTTCTAATGTAACTAGCATGAATGGTGTGTTTTCTGAAGCAAGTTCATTTAACCAACCGATAGGAGATTGGGATGTTTCTAATGTAACTAGTATGAGTCGTATATTTTATGGTGCAATTTCATTTAACCAACCAATAGGAGATTGGGATGTCTCTAATGTGACTAATATGGGTATGATGTTTGATAATGCATGGAAATTTAATCAACCGATAGGAAAATGGGATGTCTCTAAGGTATCTAGTATGTTTAGTATGTTTTATGAAGCAAGTTCATTTAACCAACCGATAGGAGATTGGGATGTCTCTAATGTGATTAATATGGACAGTATGTTTGAATATGCAGAAGCATTTAACCAATCAATAGCAAATTGGAATGTTGCAAAAGTAAAAGATTTTAATAGATTTAATAAAGGCTCAGCTTTAGAATATACAGATTTACCAAAAAAATTCAGATAAAGTCAAGGTAGCACCCTTTTTACGCCATATGAAAATTTTGACATAATTTTATTAAAGAATATACTAAGTTGAGGATAAATTTCACTTCAATTATGGAGGGAGCGTTAGAGATTCTGTGTCAATCCGATAGAATACAATATTCAAAAGGATTAAGATATGGAAATAAAGATAGACACAGAGATGATTATAGAACAGATACGAGAGGGTAAATCATTAGGAGGCAAGGATGGTGCTTTTGCACCACTTATCAAACAAATTACAGAGCTAGCATTACAAGCAGAGCTAGAGACTCATCTCTCCCAAGATTTACAAAGAAGCCGAAAAAATGGTAAAACTAAAAAGACCATGAAAAGTGAAATAGGAGCCTTTGAGCTTGAAGCTCCTAGAGATAGGAATGGTAGTTACGAACCTCAAATAATAAAAAAGAATCAGACTCATATGAGCGATCAAATTGTAGATGATTGACTTATTCAGACAACTTTCAATGTCATCGCTATGACTCTACCAAATCTTTATGCTGGTAAAGTTCATTCACTTTTGTTTAGAAATTAGAAAACAAGAGTCAAGGGTAGGGATTGAAAAACTAAAAGATTTAATACAAATCAAGGGAGCGAATATACTTTCAAAGCTCATACAGGAATTTTTATAAACATGCGGGTATGATATCTTAAAAACTTACATGGAAATCAAAATGTCAAAAAATAAAATTAAAAAAGTTGTTATTGTTGGTGGCACTCATGGTAATGAATTTACAGGAGCATATCTTGCTAAACATTGGCTCAAAAATCCAAATCTTGTTAAAAGAGATGGTTTTAAAACTGATGTTGTTTTTGCAAATGAAAAAGCTTTTAAAGAAGTCAGGCGATATATAGATAAAGATTTAAATCGTTCATGTAGTCAAGAGATTATTAAAAGTGCCAACTCTTCTTTGCACGAGGAGAAATTAGCCAAAGAGTTAAATCAAAAGATTGGTCCAAAAGATGATAGAGAAAAAAATGCTGATTTTGTTATAGATTTGCACACTACTACCGCAAACATGGGGATGTCGTTGGTTGTTAGCAATAATAGTGAACTCACTTGGCTCGCAGCTTCTTATCTATCAAGCCAGTTTCCAACTCTAAAAATTTATCGTTGGCAAGGTGATGAAGAGGGTGCTTATGTAAACTCTTTGGGCTCTGATGGTTTTGCCATTGAGATTGGAGCTATTCCTCAAGGAGTGCTTCGTGCGGATATTTATAAGCAGAGTGAAGAGCTAGTTTATAAATTGCTTGATTTTTTGAGTAAATTAGATGAAGTTAGTAGAACTATAACTCTTTATGACCATGTAAAGCTTGTAGATTTTCCTAGAGATGAAGAGGGAGAGATAACTGCTATGGTTCATCAAAATCGTCAAGATAGTGATTTTGAGTTGATTCATAAGAGTGAGCCTATGTTTATAACTTTTAATGGTGAGACAATTGTTTATGAAGACGATGAGCCTCTTTATGGGGTGTTTATAAATGAAGCTGCTTATTATGAAAAGGGATTTGCGATGTGTTTGGCTAGGAAGATTGAATATAGCTTTTAAATATTTTATATAGGTAAATTAAACAAAATCTTAAAACGATTTGGTTCTTTTAAGTCTTGGTTTTGAAGATACTCAAATGTGAGTGGAATAGTGTTGTTGTGAAGAAATAACAGATCAAACGAAATGCCTAAAATGTACTCGTTAAATGTATACCCATTTTTCTTTAGAGAAGTTATATCGTAGTAGTTATATTTTATGTAAATTGCTTCTCGTTTTAGGGAGATTGGAAAGGTGAAAAAATAAGCATCTAAATTTAACACATATTTAACTCCTAAGCTTGTTTTTAGGATATCTTTTAAGTATAAATCATACTTTAGAGTTGGCATAAAAAACTTTGATGGATCAGTTTGTGAAAAAGGGTTATCGTCTATTTTGATACCTCTTTTTGCATCTGTATGATTTGTATTGCTTTTGGCATATTTAAGAGAAAAAACTCCATAAACTTTTGACCATAAATTGTAAAGATTTTTATAGTTAAATCCAAGAATATTATCACCTCTATCTTGTACTGTAAAAAATGAAAATCTATTGTAAGCATTTTGATACATACTTTTACCAAAATGTTTGTTATTTGTATAATCTATAGATAAGCTTAAAGGTTTTCTTTCATCTTTTTCGTGGCTTAGATGATAGTTTAAATTAGTATCTATTTTTGTGTAACCTGCATTGTAGATTGGATAATTTAAAAAGATATTAGTACCATATCCTCTACTAGCTGTATTTTCATCTTCTTGTAAAACTCCATAAAGACTCCCACCATATTTTAATCTATAAGCAGAGTTAGAGTAGCTAGCCCCTATAATCGTATCATCATACTTTTGGATATATACACTTAGAGTATTTTGTACTAGTGGGTCAGCAAATTTTATATTTACACTAAAATCTACCTCCTTATCATCATTGATGATTAGTTCATGACTTAAACTACTATAGTGTAGATTTTGAAAACTTTTATATTTTCTTGATTTAAAAGAGCTACTTAAATCTTCATATGAAAAATTAAAATCTTCTCTATTTTCAAAAAAGAGTTTTGTTTCATAAATTTTAGCTTTTTCCTCTATCAAGGGTGATTTTATGTAGTTATACCCATCAGATGCGATTGTTACTAAAAGTACGGTCTTATCACTTAAAAGCTTTGCATCTACGATATCATCTCCCAAAGCGAGCCTCTTTATCTCTCCATCATAACTATATAGTGTACTTCCATTTTTGCTATTTGCTATAAAAATTATCTCACCATCTTTTGCATCCACAACAAATCCATACCAGCCTAAATATGAAAAAAGAGCTTTTTTATTTTTATAGAGAGTTCGTTTTTTCCCATCTTGTTTGAAATAGTAGATATCTCCTTTATAATCGCTATAAACTGATGAGTTTACTGTGTCATAAAAGTTATCGTCTATAAAAAGCTTTGGTTCATTAAAAGAACTTTTTGCATCAAAATATAAAAATTTCCCATCTGGTAAAATTCTCTGTATAATTTTTGAGGAGCTTTTGTTATATATCTTTGCATTTTTATCATATAAGCCCATCTCTATCTTTTGTACTTCTGTATTTCTTGAGCTTGTGGTATAGTAAGTATTGTCTATCTTAAATACATTTCCAAAAAGGAAGTTTTCTTGTTTGCTTTTAATTTTGCCATCATTTTTGTTAAGTATAAAAAGTTTTGGTTTGCTTAGAGAGTCACTTGTTAAAAAGTGGATTTCATCTTTTGTATCGTTTAATTTTTTGTGTCGTTTTGATGTTGTTAAGAGTTCACCTTTTGATACTTGAAACTCTTTATAGTTGCTTTGCATCCAATCTGAATATGCTTCTATCTCCTCTTCAAAACTCTTACCAAAACTCTTTTTAAAAATAGCATTAGTCTGCACGGGCAAGTATTGTCCTGAAAAATTCCAAAAATATTTATTTACTTTATCAACACCATATTTTTTTGCTAAAAAAAGTTGAAAAAATCCACCTATTATGTAGTGGTGAGTATTGTATGGAAAGTAGAGATGACTGTTATAAGAACGCTTTGGAGTTATGAGTCCAGCTTTTGCTTGGGTGATAGCCATCGCTAAGTGTGCACCGTTGTAGAGTCGTCCTCCATTGTTGTATCTTGATTCGTTAAATACGGCATTTCCTTCTAGTAAAAAGCTCGATTCTAGTGAATTTGGCACGGGAAATATAGGTATAAATAGAAGCGAAGTAAAAGGTAGATTTTTAACAACCTTATGTGCATATCTTGAGAGAAGATTCTTTTTAGCATTTAGTTGAAAATTGTGTGCACTTTCATGTAAAAGAAGAGTTTTTAGCCAAGAGGTAGATGACATATAATCTACCATATAAGCTCCACCGATATAATTTATTTGTGAATTTAAAGGAAATTGTGTTGAAAAAGCATTTGCAATTTGATTATGTGAAGATGCAAGTCCTAGGTATAGGGTATCATCAAGAGTGTAGCCATAACTTTTTTCATATTTTTTTATAACTTCTTTTGTTATAGATTTAGTTTTTTTTGCTTCTTTGCTATGCTCTTTGGTAAAAATTAACTCTAAATCACTATCGTTGGTTGTTATGCTGTAATCATCTCCTGTTACTACGATACCTGCAAAAACTATTTGTACAGATGCAAGTAGTAATAGAAGCTTTTTCATAACTATATAGTTTTTACACTATTTCCAAGTACAAGAGCTAAAACTAAAAGTAGAACAATTCCCGATGATTTATTGTAGAGCTTATTTGCAGCTATAAAAACTACCATTATTGTTACAATAAGTGCGGACATTATGTCAAAAGCGTTAGTTGCAAAATCAACTTTAAGAGGATTAACTAAAGCTGCTGCTCCTAAAACAATGGTAAAGTTAGCGACATTGCTTCCTATGATATTGCCTAAAATCATATCGGCATTGTTTTTACGAGCAGCCTGTACACAGACAACAAGCTCAGGAAGACTAGTGCCAAATGCTATAAGAATTAATCCGATAAGCCACTCACTAACACCAAAGCTTCTTGCTATTATGGATGCACTATCTATCGTATAGTTTGCACCAACTATAACAAGTATAAGTCCAAATCCAAGCCAAAAACCAGTACTTTTCCAGTCAAAGTCCTCTTTTATAAGATCTTCATTTATTTCACTACCAAGTGCATCTGCATTGTTTGTTAAAAATATCAAGTATGCACCCATCATTAATATATAGATAAATCCCTCAAATCTGGAAATTTCACCATCAAAACCAACTACCAAAAATACAAGAATAGGGAAAAGTGACCAAGCACTATCTTTGGCAAACATATCCCTTTTTGGGGTCATGTTTTTTGCTATGATAAAAACCACACCTAATACCAATGCAAAATTAAAAATTGTGCTACCTATAACATTTGAAACTGCTAAATCACTTTTATTATCCATACTTGCAAAAACTGATGCCGCCATTTCAGGAAGGCTAGTACCAAGTGCTACAATAGTAGCTCCTATCACAAAATGAGAAATTTTGTAATGATGTGCAATTCGTTCAGCTTCATCAACAACATAATCAGCTCCTTTGATTAATGCTGCCATTGAGACTAAAAATATAATATACTCCACTTACTCACTCCTTAAAATCAAACTCTTTGGTAAACTAAACTCTTCTATAAGTTGTTTTTCTCTCTCTCTCATCTCTCCATCATCACATTCATGGTCAAATCCAAGCAGATGCAATAAGCCGTGGATAAAAAGTAAAACTATTTCATCGTCTATTTTATGTCCTAATTCCAAGGCTTTCTCTTTTGCACAATCAACATTTATAACAACTGATCCAATAGGAGAATTTGGCATATCTTCTAGCGGAAAACTTAGTACATCAGTTGCACTATTTTTACCTCTAAACTCTTCATTTATCTCAGCAATAGAAGCATTGTCCATGAAAATAAGTTCTATCTCTTTTTTAGTTAAGTTATTTTTTATTTTTTCTAAAATATTAATATCAAAGTTATACCCATATCTATCATCTAAAATAATCATGATTACCTTTTTAATTAGCAAAACATTTTATCTAAATGCCCTTAACATGTTATAATAAAAACAAAGAAGATTGTTTTGCAAGAATTTAGTAAAGACTTCCCTTATCTTGATATAAAAGAACTTATTGAATATTATGCAGTATTTGATGGATATAAAATGAGAGAAAAGCTTCATAATTATGAAAATATACTGCAAAATATAGAGGAAAACATTCTTAAAAAGTATGATAAATTAAAACAAGAGTTTATATATGACAAAAATCAAAAAGATATAGAAAAACTTCTTTTTCGAATAGCCGTAGGAAATCGAAAAATTTACTCTATCTATAAAGGTGATATTTCTCACTTTCACGGTTTATCTTTGTATAAAACCCTTTTTTCACGAGGAGTTATTAACAAAGAGATTTCAAGAGAAAAACCTATCCGTTCAACTAGAGTAGGGCAGATAAAAAAAGAGTTACGAAAATATCAAATTGAAGATAAGATAAAATTTACTTATGGTTTTTATAGATTTTGGTTTACTTTTATAGCTCCAAATAAGAGTTTAATTGAAAACAATAAACTTGATGAAGTTATGCTAAAAATTGAAAAAGGACTCGATAAATATGTTTCACTTACATTTGAAGAGTTGTCAAATAGGCTTATTTGTAAAAGAGATGTTGTAGATTTTGGTAGTTATTGGGATAGAAATATAGAGTTAGATGTGTTAGCAAAAACAACAGAAGGTTTGATAATAGCAGGAGAATGCAAGTGGAAAAATCAGAAAATTTCTAAAAATGTACTTGGTAAACTTCAAAAAAAATGCCTTCTAGCAAATTTTAAAGTTGACTGTTTTGCTCTATTTTCAAAAAATGGCTTTAGCAATGAGCTTTTAAAAAATAGAGAAAAAAATGTTTTATTGTATGATATAAATTCATTTAAAGGGTTGATATAGTAGATGGTTGATAAAAAGATTTTAGATAGTTTAAATTATGAAGACAAAGAGCAATTGTTAGAGGGGTTAGGAGATTTAATAGAACACTCTTATGAACTTGAGAATGAGTTTAAAGAACTTAAAATAGTTCTTACCGGTATGATTGGTTTTTTTCCAAATGCTCTTTGGGTTATAGAAGAGAATGGAACAATAATTGTACAAAATTCGGAAGCTAAAAAGATTGCAAAATTAATAGATTTTGTTAATAAAGATGGCGAGGAAATAGAGTTTAAGGAAAAAATATACCTTATAAAAACAATATATATCGGAGAAAAACAGATTATATCAGCAACTGATATAACTGAACAAAAAAGAGCAGAAAGATTAGCTTCTATGGGAAAAGTAGCAGCTCATCTCTCTCATGAGATACGAAATCCAATAGGTGCAATTTCACTTTTAGCAGGAACTCTTATGAATCGTGTCAAGGCTGAAAATAAACCGATAGTTCAAGAGATTAAAAATTCTATTTATAGGGTAGAGCGAATTATAAAATCAACTCTTCTTTTTACAAAAGGGATGCAGATAAATAGAAGACCATTTTCTCTTTTAAAATTAAAAAATACAATTGAAGATGCATATGAACACTATTCGATGAGTAAGGAGATTGAATTAGATATCAATTTTGACGATATTGAATTTAATGCAGATTTTGATTTGCTTGGAATTGTTATGCAAAATTTTCTTTATAATGGTATAGATGCAATAGAAGAGGATGAAAATGAAACTGGTACTATAAGCTTTATTTATAGAAAAAATGGTGACTTTGATACTATAACAGTTAAAGATAGTGGTAAAGAAATCGAAGATGAAAATATTTTATATGAACCATTTCAAACGACAAAGCTAAAAGGTTCAGGTTTAGGACTTGCTCTTTCATTGGAAATTATCAAGGCTCATAATGGTAAAATAGAACTATTGTCAGGGGAAAAGGGATTTAAAATATGGTTAAAATAAAAAAGAATTTTACTGTCTCAAATATAAAATGTGGCGGTTGTGCCAAAACAGTAAAAAAAGCACTTGCATCTGAATATGGAGAAGTTTTTGTAGATTTGGATGTGCATCCTAGAGTTATTTCATTGAGAGTTAGCGAAGATTTCAATGAGAAAGATTTTAGAAAAAAGATGAAAAGTTTAGGTTATCCTTTTGTAGATGAAAATCTTGGAGGATTTGAAAAAGTAGGAGTTAAGGCTAAAAGTTTTGTATCGTGTGCTATTGGCAAAATGGATAGCCAATCATGAAAAAGGCTATCGTATTTTTAAACATGGGAGCTCCTAGAAATCTTGAAGAGGTAGAAGTTTTTTTAAGAAATATGTTTAATGATAAAAATATCATTACCGTAAAAAGTTCTCTTTTAAGAAGCTATATAGCAAACTCAATTATCTCTGGTAGAAAAGGTGAAGCGACTCAAAGTTATGAAGAGATTGGCGGAAAATCTCCACTAGTAGAACACACTGAAACTTTTTTATCAAATGTAAGAAAAGAGTTCCCTGAATATGAAGTTATAAATATCATGAGATATACCCCTCCATATGCATCTAGTGAAGTAAAATGGTTAAAGGCAAAAGGAGTTGAAGATATAGTGGTTATTCCTCTTTATGCTCAATACTCAACAACTACGGTTAAATCATCTTTAGAAGATTTTTATGAAGCTTTAAGTGATGCAAAGTATTCGCCAAATCTTAGAATTTATTCTCGTTTTTATAAAAATAAAACTTACAACTTAGCTATTATCGAACAGATAAAAATAGCTTTAGGAGATAAAGAGCCAAAAGATTTTGATCTCATATTCTCAGCACATTCATTACCTGTAAAGATTATAGAAAATGGAGATAGTTACAAAAAAGAGACAATTGAAAATGTAGAGATTTTATCACAGATGTTAATAGATCAAAATATAAACTTTAAAAATGTTCACTTAGCTTACCAATCAAAAGTAGGACCTATGGAGTGGATAGAACCTTCACTTGAAAATAAGTTTAAATCGATAATAAATAAAAAAGTAATTATCTATCCTATATCGTTTATCTTGGACAATTCAGAGACAGAGTTTGAACTTGATATCGAGTATAAAGAGATTGCTGAGGAGGTTGGACTAGAAGAGTATATCGTTGCTAACTGCCTCAATGATAGTAAACTTTTCATTGGGGCAGTTAGAGAGTTGGTCGAGGGGTGACTAAATTTACAAAATACTAACTCTTTTTTAAGATTTTTAATTAAGAGCCGACTCTTTTTTAAGATTTTTTGCCAGAATATAGTAAAAAGTTGCACGATATTTAATCTTTGAGCTTTTCATGATTTCACATACTTTTTTGATTTCATTATCTAGCATATCATTTTCACTTTTGTTAAATCCAAGCTTTTTTATCAAAAAGTTTTTGCGAACAGTTTCTAACTCTTTTGGGTCAGTACAAGAGACTGACTCTGCATCCCTTCTATATATCGAAGGACCAAGATTTTTAACTACAATATCTAAAAATGCCTCATCTACACTACCATAATGTTTTTTTACATCTTTTGTATATAGTGCTATTTTTGCCAATCTCTTAGCACCTGGTTCTTCCTTTTTCACTGTGGACTTTTTTGGAGCTTTGGAAGTTTCCACTTTTTTCTCTTCTTTTGGTTTTTCTGGCATTATTTTTAGCTTAGCTTCACTCTCATCTTTCTTCTCAATCAAAGTCTCAGATGTACCTTTAACACTCTCTTTATCCTCAATAGATTCACTTTCTGTAAGTGCAGTTACTACTTTTTCTTTACCTTTCTTATAAATAGAGCCTACTAACTGAACTATTGCCAAATCTTTTAATCCTGCCATAACAATCTCCTTTTTATTTTGAAACATGTTAACTAAATATTACTAAAGAAATCTATTTTTAAGCCGATATGGTTATATGCGAGGAGTAAAGATGTCGAAAATTAGCAAAGAATATACATTTTTAAAACCAATTTTTATGTTATTTCTTCAAGTTTTTATACTTATAAATATTTTTTATATATTGTCTTCTCAGAACTTTATGGTAAATGAAAATGAGATTGTATTACTGTTTTATGTTGTAGCTATTGTGGTACTTGGGCTAATGACCTTTAAGTCATTAGCAAGACTAAAAGAGCAAGAAGCTATTGGCTCTATTTCCTAAAAATTAGACCTTTTTTAGGTTTTTCTTCAAAGATAAGTGTTCTTTTCTGAGACTCTTTTATAGTAGATAAAATCTCTTTTTCTACACTTTGCGATAAATCTTTTGATTTGACAATTTCTAACATTTTATCAAGATTCTTACTCTGTTCTTCCATTATCTTAAATTGCATCTTCTGCTTTAGTTCATTTTCTTCTCTTTTGGCAATATTTGCCTCTTTTCGTCGTTTTAGTAGATAGATAATTAATAAAGTAAATATAAGTAAAATTCCTACAATTGCAGCAACAATTTTATAAAACTCCATATTTTCTTTTATTTGCAATGCTCTGTTTTTCTCTTCATCTTGTGCAATTGCCTGTTTAGTTTTTGCTATCTCTATCTCTTTTTGATTCTCTTGAGTCTGTGCAAGTTGTTTTGTTTTCTCCTCTTCTTTTGCTTTTTCAAGCTCAATTCGTGCTAACTCTAGTTTGTTTTCCATATCTAGTTTTGCTAGAGAGAGTTCAGCAGTTTTGAGATCTATCTCTTTTTGATTTTCTAGCTGTGTAAGTGAGAGTTTAAAGTTAGAGTTTGAAGTTGTTAGCTCCATCTCTTTTTTTATCTTCTCTAGTGCTAGTTTGTATTTTATCTCTTTATCTGTTAACTTTTTTATCAATTGTGTTGGTATTGGTTCTTTTGTAGGTATTGGTGATGTTGAATTTACTTTGGTTATCTTTTTTCCTACTTCTGCTGTTTTTTGTGCAATTGCAGTGGATTGTACTATTTCTGTATTGTTTGGGCTAATACTAGAATAGTTTTTATCTTTTGGTGCATTGAGTGCTTTTAACTCTTCTATATCTGCACCACCACATCCACTAAAAAATAGAACTATCACAATCAATAATTTAGAATATATCATTTACCTCTCCAATTTTTCATTATCAAAAAAACTACTCTGGTGAATATGCTCAAATGCCGCTTTTAAAGAGACAAAGAGCTTATTGTTCTCTTCTTCCATGCTTTTTAAAAGCTCTTTTGTTTTAGCTCTAGCATGAGGCATCTTGACATTGAAATTCATAGCCGGACATGCTTCATCTCCTATGATAGGAAGATTGTTGCTTTTGGTTACATCTAAAAGCTGTCTTTCACGGGCTAAAATAAACGGACGAATTACCATAAGACCATTTTCTGCTTTGTAAATAGGAGGCATTGATCTCAAAGCTCCATTATATAAAAAATTCATAAAAAAACTCTCTACTGCATCATCTAAATGGTGTGCTAAAGCTAATTTATTGAAACCTCTTTCTTGTGCTACTTTATACAAAGCTCCTCTTCTCATCCTAGAGAAAAAACTACAAAATGATGAATTTTCTCGTATTTTCTCCTGTGCAGTTTTATAGATATTTGTCTTAATCACTTCATGAGGGATGCCGTACTCCTTACAATGAGCACTCAATTCTCTCAAATCCTCTCCCATCCCATAGTCGATAGTAACAGCCAAAAATTCAAAATCAAAAGGAGTTACTTTTCTTTGACGATTTAAAACATGAGCCAATGTTAGCGAATCTTTACCACCACTTAATCCCAAAAGAACCCTGTCACCTTCACAAATAAGGTCATACTTTGCATTTGTGCGACCTACAATTCTTAAAAGTCTTTTACTTATATCTATCATCTTTTACTTTGTCGCAAGTTTATCAAGCATACAGATCACAAAATCCGCACTCTCTTTTGCTGAAGTCTCTAAAAACTCTTCAAAACTAAAACCTGCATCCATATCTGCACTATCACTGATGGCCCTGAGTATAAAAAACGGAACTTCAAGTGCATCACATACAACAGCAACAGAAGCACCCTCCATCTCTAATGCATCTGCACCAAAAGTATCGCTAATCCAATTTTTACGACTCTCATCTGCAACAAACTGATCGCCCGTTGCTATGATACCCTCTAGCAGCTCTCTATCCAAATCAGATGCAACCTCTTTGGCGATACCAAGAAGAGTTTTATCACTCTGGATAAAAACTTTTCCCTCAGGCACATACCCAAAAGGATGTCCAAATGCCGTGATATCCAAATCATGCTGACAAAGTGAAGTTGCAGCTATGAGATCTCCAATCTTTAGCTTTGGATTTATAGCCCCAGCCACTCCGCTAAATAGTAGTTTTTCGGCTCCAAATTTTTCTATCATTGTAGAAGCAGTTAGGGATGCAAACACTTTTCCAATCTTGCTATAAGCGATGATGAGCTCTAAATCTTTGTAGGTCGCTTTATAGTAAGTGTTTCCAGCGACTTTTATGGTTTCATAATCGCCTAAAAATTTTAACAGTGGTTCTATCTCTTCGACCATTGCACCCATGATTGCTATTTTCATATTTTTCCTTAACTTGTTCTTAGTAGATATTTTTGTACTTTTGAGAGATTTTGATTTATAGTTCCTATAATCATATCTCTCTCAAACATTTTTGCACTCTGTTTTATAATGCCCTCAGGATTAAAAATCATACTTTTGCCCCAAAACCCAAGACCATCTTCAAATCCAACGCGATTTACAAAGATAACATGAGCTCCTGATAAGATAGCGGTTGTAGATAAAATTCGTCGCCATTTTTTCTCAATCTCTAGCTCATCTTCAACAAATCCACGAGCTGGAGAGTTTGCGATGACATAGACAAGGTTAGGCTTAGCAGATGCAATCTGGTCTATGATGCTAGAACTCCACAAATCTTCACAAACAACGACCATAGTTTTCCCATAGCTACTCTCAAATGCTCTAAGCCCATCACCCTTAAAGAAGAAGCGACTCTCTTGAAACATCCCATAGTTTGGTAAATTGTTTTTGTGGTGGATGTTTGTCAGTTTCCCATCACTATAGTAAAGAGCAGAGTTATAAATCTTATGCTCCTCTTTTGTTGCAGCTCCGATGATGATATCTATATCTTTGCTAAGCTCTTCAAAGATGCTCAATTCTCCAAGTAAAAATGCATCTTCATAAACTGAATCCATAAGCATATAACCATTCATAGATAATTCAGGAAAGATGATGACATCTGCCATATCTTTTACCTCTGCGATGGCATTTTCATGCAAGTCAAAGTTATCACGGCTAAGTTTTGGTGAAATCTGAGATAAAGCTACTTTCATGACATGAGTTCAAATGCTTCTTGGAGTGATTTCATATCTACTATGGAGTGAGTAGGTTTTTTAGTGCTTCTGCGATTTAACCCTTTTAAAACATTGCCTCCAAACTCTATAAATAGGTCGATATCATCTTCAAATCTTGTGATAGATTGCTTGTAAAGTACAGGTTGTGTTAATTGCTTTGCAAGTAGAGATATAGATACATCTTTGCTCTCATATCCAGAAGCTGTGACATTTGAGATGACTGGAGATATAAACTCATCTTTTATAAACTTTTGCAAGTTCTTTTCAAGCGGTAAAACTGCTGATTCTAAAAGCGGACAGTGACTAGCTACGGACATGTTTAAAAGTATCGCTCTTTTAGCTCCTGCATCTTTAAATGAACTCTCAAGTGCGGACAAATCACTCTTAATCCCAGCAATAACCACCTGTCCATCACTGTTATAGTTTGCCGCCCAAACCTTTTTCCCCTCATCTCTTGCAGTAGCTGTTATCTCCTCTATCTTCTCATCATCTAACCCAATAAGAGCCATCATTCCAGCATCTACACCACTACAAGCCTCTTGCATGAGCTTACCTCTCTGATGCACAAGCTCCACACCATCAACACTATCCAAAGCCCCAACACTACAAAGTGCCGAAAACTCTCCAAGCGAATGACCTAGTGCAAAAACAGGCTTAATCTCCATTTCATTTTCAAAAAGCTTATGAGCGATAGCACTCACAAGCAAAATAGCAGGCTGAGTAAACATAGTTTGCTCTAATCTATCATTTTCCTCAAACAAAAGCTCTTTAAAATCAAACCCCAATCTATCACTAGAAGCTCCAATCATTTCTCTCGCAACATCAGAGGAGTCAAAAAAATCCTTCCCCATTCCTATAGATTGTGACCCCTGACCAGGGAAGATAAACGCCACTTTTTTCATCAAACATCCTCATAATTTTTCAGCATTGTATCAAGTTATTTGTAAAATTTTATAAATCAAGAGGAATAATAATAGACTTCTCCTAAAACATTTAATTTTCAATCATTACAAACGGTAGTTTTTATTAGGTTCTGAATCAATATTAACAATAGCACAAAGTAGGTTCATCCTTAAACCAAATCTTTTTTACCTATATTTCGATCTTGAAGGGCGATTTCTCGCTTATCTTCTACCTCCTCTACTCACTCTGCCACCTCTACTCATTCCTCCCATACTTGAACTACTTGATTGTAAAAATCCATGACAAGCACGACAATTACGACTTTTAAATGCGTCTGTATTATGGTGTACATTTGTTCCTCTATGAGGCATACCTTGTACAGACCATGCGGGATGACATGTTAAACAGTTTCTAGGAGCATTAAATGATGAATTTTCTATCTCATGACAGGTCATACAATTGTACACACCTTCTGAAGTATCTCCTGGAGCAACAGTATCGTGATAACCATTGTAAAATCCTTGTATAGGATTACCTATCAACATATGATGACGATCTGCATTAACAGTTTGTAATAATGGATGTGGTTGTTTCTCATTATCTCCGTGACACTTACGACAATCATCAACGGTTGGTTCACCCTCATAGATGCTCATACCCCTAGCTTCCGCATTTGGGGTTAAAATAAATATGGAGATTAAAACAATTGCTGTTAAAAATAGATGTTCTGTTTTTGTTTGAAAAAGTGACATAAAATATCCTTATTTTTTATTTTATATAGATAAGGTAATTATGATATTACTAAATCTATATATGTGATTATTTAGTTTACTTAAAAAGAGAAAAGATTATAATAAATTTTCCTATTTATTAACTATATGTATGATATTTGTTACAAAAAGTTATTTTTATTTATCATTATTAGTAAAATATCATTTTAAGTAAAGTTTTTTATCTTGAATGATAAAATGGTATTTGAAAAAATTAAGTCTGAAGGAATGTAATGAATTTAACAAATATTATTTTAGGTGTATCTCTAGGTGCTTTTTTAATGAGTGGATGTGGTGGTGAAGATGTTGGAGTAAAAAGCAAAATATTATCGGACGATGAAAAGTATACACAGCCAAATAAAATTGTAAGAGATAATGTATCCGAATTTGTCGATGAAAACACATATAATATTGAAAATAGTGATGATGATATATCTTTTAAGATCCACAATTATAGTATTGATGCGAAAGGACATACACAATTTTTTATAGATATTGATAGCGATAGCCAAACAGGATACAATCCTTATGGCGAAAATATCGGTAGTGAATATGTAGTTGAGGATAACAGACTTTACAAATATACAGGTGATGGTAAAGATTGGACTTGGGATATGATTTCTTTGGTTGATACTCAGTATTTTACTTTTATACCAAATAGCAGTCAAGAACCTAGTTACAAATATGAAGATAACCAATGGGTAGAACAAGGGATGGTCAGTAATCCTTTTCCATATAGCTATATAAATGTTACTGTACCTTTAAGTTTATTACCTGATATTCAGGAAGTATTTATAACAAAAGCTTTTAAAATTAATGCAAACTGGAATGATTCTACACAAACACCATCCCAAAAATATATTATTCATAAGAATCTTATGGGTAGTAGATTGATGCTTGCAAATAAGGGAACTGGTATCATGGGTGTAACATTTAATAATTTTGAAAATTCAATACAGTTTAAACAATTTAATTTGGAATACAATCATAATAATTACAAACATATGCTTCACTTTTTAGATATCGACAACAACAATGAGACTGGGTATATGTTTATTGGTGGAGGATTTGAGTATTTATTAGAAGATAATAGAATTTATAAATATAAGGGTGGAAATAGCACAGAGTGGAACTGGGAAGAGGTTGGTTTGGGGACTTATAGTACTTATTTGAAAAGCTCAATTGACTTTACACAAGATATAATCGGTATTGGTTTTATGAAGCTAGATGAAAATTGGACGGAAATTTCTTATAGTAGAAAGGTTGTAGAGTTTAATTTAGCAGAAATAGCAGAACATTAGACAAAAGTATATATTCACAACATATTGCAATTACGGCTTTGAAGTATACCGTAATTGCAAAACCCTTCTAATTTTGATATCTAAATCATTAAAATACCTAAGCTACTAGATAAACTTACTTGACATTAAAGATTTATTACACTATACTTCTTTTTAATATTTAATCCTAAGTAAAATGATTGATTTACTTGGCGTGGAGTTAAAGATGCATGAAAAACCTTATAGAAGTATTGTAAAAACAATCTCTTGGAGAGCAGTTGGAACGCTTGATACTATTGCTATATCATATTTTATTACTGGAAGTTTAGGTATGGCAGCTTCTATTGGAGCTATTGAACTTGTTACTAAGATGATTTTATTCTACTATCATGAGAGAGCTTGGAATAAGATAAGTTTTGGTCGAGTTAAAATAGAAGATGATTATAGGATATAGGAGCGGTATGAAAAATATAGATGAGTTAAAAAAAGATATTGAAGGTTTAGATACAAAGGAGTTGTTAGAGTTTTTTTTAGAAAACTATGATGATAAAATTGCTCTTTCATCAAGTTTGGGAGCTGAAGATCAAGTCTTAAGTGATATGCTTTTTAGCATCACAAAAAGTGCGAGAGTTTTTACTCTTGATACTGGTAGACTTCCATATGAAACATATGATTTGATAGCTCAAACTAATCATAAATATGGGGTTAAAATTGAGCTATTTTTTCCACAAAATAAGAGAGTTGAAAACTATGTAAATACAAAAGGTATAAATGCTTTTTATGAAAGCATAGAAAATCGAAAAGAGTGTTGCAATATCAGAAAAATGGAGCCTTTAAAAAGGGCATTAGAGAGTGTTGATGTTTGGATAACAGGGCTTCGTGCATCTCAATCAGTTACAAGAGATGATATGAGTCTTATTGAGTATGATGAAAATTTTGGGGTTATAAAGTTAAATCCTCTGATATCTTGGAGTGAAAAAGATGTTTGGGATTATATAAAAGAGAACAAAGTACCATACAATGAGCTTCATGAAAAAAACTATCCAAGTATCGGCTGTGCTCCATGTACGAGGCCGGTCAAAGAAGGTGAGGATATAAGAGCTGGTAGATGGTGGTGGGAAGAGCCGATACATAAAGAGTGCGGATTACATAAAAAAGTAGGAGTATAAAAGTGCTAAAAAGAGAAAAAATTACACATTTGAAAAAATTAGAAAATGAGTCGATACATATTATGAGAGAAGTTATAGCGGAGTTTGATAATCCTGCAATGCTTTATTCTGTTGGTAAAGATTCGGCTGTTATGCTTCATTTGGCTTTAAAGGCATTTTATCCTGCAAAGCTTCCTTTTCCTTTGGTTCATGTTGATACTAAGTGGAAATTTAAAGAGATGATTGCATTTCGTGATAAGAGAGTAAAAGATTTAGGTTTAGAACTTTTAGTTCATAGCAATCCTGAAGGTTTGGAAGCAAATGTTGGACCTTTTAGCCACGGTTCAAAAGTTCATACAGATATTATGAAAACGCAAGGTTTAAAACAAGCACTTAACAAGTATAAATTTGATGCAGTTTTTGGTGGGGCTAGAAGAGATGAAGAGAAGAGTCGAGCAAAGGAGAGGATTTACTCATTTCGTGACCCAAATCACAGATGGGATCCAAAAAACCAAAGACCAGAACTTTGGAATATTTACAATGCAAATATAAGCAAAGGAGAGAGTATCAGGGTTTTTCCTCTCTCAAATTGGACTGAGCTTGATATCTGGCAATATATCTATATGGAAGAGATACCTATTGTTCCTCTATATTTTGCAAAGAAGAGACCAGTGGTTAAGATAGATGGAGTTGATATCATGGTTGATGATGATAGGATGCCAAAAGAACACTCTGATAAAGCCATTCAAAAAATGGTACGATTTAGAACTCTTGGATGTTATCCACTTACAGGTGCGGTGGAGTCAAATGCCACTACACTTCCTGAAATTATACAAGAGATGCTACTTACAAAAACAAGTGAGAGAGAAGGACGGCTAATCGATAGTGATGAAGCTGGAAGTATGGAAAAAAAGAAAATGGAGGGGTATTTTTAATGGCACATCAAGGCGAATTAATAAGTAAAGATATTGAGGCATATTTAAAGCTTCACCAAAATAAAGAGTTGCTTAGATTTATCACATGTGGAAGTGTTGATGATGGGAAAAGTACTCTTATAGGCAGACTTTTATACGACTCTAAGATGATTTATGAAGATCAGTTAAGTTCTATCAAAAAAGATAGCAAGAAATCAGGAACAACTGGAGAGGCTATTGATTTAGCACTTTTGGTTGATGGATTGCAGAGTGAAAGAGAGCAGGGGATTACTATAGATGTTGCTTATAGATATTTTTCAACTGATAAGAGAAAGTTTATCATTGCAGATACTCCCGGCCACGAGCAATATACAAGAAACATGGCAACAGGAGCTAGTACAGCTGATCTTGCTATTATCTTAATAGATGCAAGACGAGGGGTTTTGACTCAAACAAGAAGACATAGTTTTATAGTTTCACTTTTGGGTATAAAACATATTGTAGTTGCAGTAAATAAGATGGATTTAGTAGACTTTTCACAAGAAACCTATGAGCAAATCAAAGAAGATTATCAAAACTTCGCAAAAGAATTAGGGATAAAAGATATCACATTTATCCCTCTTTCAGCTCTTAGTGGAGACAATGTTGTTGATAAGAGTAAAAAGACTAGTTGGTATGAGGGTGATACACTTATGCATGTCTTAGAAAATATCAAGATAAGTGATGATATAAATTATGATGATTTTAGATTGCCAGTTCAGTATGTAAATAGACCAAACTTAGACTTTAGAGGATATTGTGGGACAATTTGCTCTGGAGTTATAGAAGTAGGTGATGAGATTACAGTTTTGCCTTCAAAAAAGAGTTCAAAAGTAAAATCTATCGTAACTTATGATGGAGAGCTTGAAAGTGCAGGAGCTAGTGAAGCTATTACTCTAACTCTAGAGGATGAGATAGATATCAGTCGTGGAGATATGATTGTAAAGAGTGATAATTTACCTCAATATGCATCTTCTCTTGATGTACATATCGTTTGGATGAGTGAAGAGTCACTTGTGAAAAATAAAAGTTATTATATTAAAAGAGCTACAACTATGACAAGTGGCACAATTGACACTTTTTATCATAAAATTGACGTAAATAATTTTAATAAAAAAGATTGTGTTGAGCTAGAATTAAATGAAATTGCAGAGGCTAGAATCAATCTTGATAGACCAATTGCCTGTGATTCTTATGAAAAAAATAGATATACTGGTAGTTTTATAATAATAGATAGAATTACAAACAATACACTAGGTGCTGGAATGATAATAAAAAAATCAGATATCCAACAAGAGCATAGCTTTTCTGCTTTTGAGATAGAGATGAATGCACTTGTTAGAAAACATTTCCCTCATTGGGATGTAAAAGATATTACTAAAAGTAATGATTACAATATATAAAGGTCTAAGATGCAAAAAGAGAGTAAAGCACAAAGAGTAGAGAGAATAAAAGCACAAATGAATCCTCTTGATGTTATAAAAGATATATATAGATATGCCGAAAATGGTGAAATTGTTGATGATGAGACAATTGATAGACTAAAATGGTATGGGATGTATCCTCATAACAAACACTCAAACGATGAAAACAAAAGCTTTTATATGCTTCGAGTTAAGCTGCCTTGTGGAAAAATTAATTTGAAGCAACTTGAAGTTTTAGGAGATATATCCGAGAGATTTGCACAAAACAAGGCTGATTTTACAGTTCGTCAAGATATCCAATTTCACTATATAAAATTTAAAGATTTGCCTGAAATCTTTGAGATGCTTGAATCTTCATCTCTCACAACTCAAATGGCATCTGGAGATTGTCCGAGAAATATTGTAACTTGTCCTCTTAGTGGTATGAGTGGTGATGAAATTATTGATACAAGAGAGGTTTTTTCACAGTTAAATGAATATTTTCAAGCAAATAGTGAATTTATTAATCTTCCAAGAAAATATAAAATAGGGATTTGTGGATGCCAAAACCGATGTATAGTGCATGAAATTCAGGATTTAAGTTTTGTTGCTTTTAAAGATTGTGATGAAATTCGTTTTAATGTTTATATTGGTGGAGGACTTGCAAGCAATAAAAGATTTGCTTCACTTTTAGGTTCTGTAAAAGAGAATCAGATTGTGAAAGTTGCAGCTGGTGTTGCCACACTTTTTAGAGATTTTGGAAATAGGGAAAATAGAGCAAAAGCAAGAATTGGACATCTTGTAGAGTCTTTGGGAATTTTAGAGTTTCAAAAAAAGTTAGAAGAGTTTTTAGGCTTTGAGATAAGGAAGTCTACTGAGTTAGAAAAGCCTTCGTTTCTTAAAAGAAATCACTTTGGCAAAACAAAAAGTAAAGATGAAAAAACTTCTCATATTGGTTTTACAACTCAGAGTGGAGATGTTGGTGGAGTAGGTTTGAGAAATATCTCTCAATCTATGAGAAAGTATGGTGTTGAGTCAATAGCCCTAACAACTACTCAAAATTTTATTGCTGTTGATGTGCCTAATGAATCGATAGAGAGCTTTAAAAAGAGTCTAAAAGAAGTAGGGGTTACTTCCAAGCCATCAGCTTTTAAAGTAAGAGCTTTAGCCTGTACAGGTTTAGAGTTTTGCAAATTTGCTATAAGTGAGACAAAAGAGCTTCAAAAGAGTGTTATATCTCATTTGGAAAATAGATTTCCTGATTTTGATGAGAGTGTTTCTATAACTTTTAGTGGTTGTCCAAATTCTTGTGTACATTCGCATATTTCAGATATTGGACTAATTGGAGCTAAGGTAGATAGCGATAGTGGGTTTCGTCTAGTTTTGGGTGCAAAGATGGATAATAGTGAAAAAGAGTTTGCTAAAAAATCCAAGCTAAAAGCAAGTTCAAGTGATATTCATCTTCTTTTAGAAGGGCTAGTTGAGGATTATCTAAAAGAGAAAGATAAGTTTGGAAGTTTTAATGAGTATCTTTTAACCCAGTCTATCACATAATCTGGGTTTGTTACTTACTTAAGATGATATTTATCCCATAGCCAAGTTTGCTTGGGATAGTATCACTTTTTTTGATATTTGAAATATCAAGATTTGATTTACATACAAGTAATGGAGAATCATTTTTATTTGCTTTGTTAGTACAATTTATAAAACTAAGCCCAGTTAAATATCGTACTTTGTAATCTCTATCGTGATCAAAAATATTTTTTCCAAGCAGTTTATAGTCACTTTCATTATCAGCTACAAGAAGTAAATTTAGAGGTGCTACATAACTTTGTGGAGGCATTGATATATGAAGTGTTACATCATAAAGTTCATAACCACAATCATTTACACCCAAGCTATCTTCCCATTTTAGGGGTACATATAGCTCAAACTTACTTTTTCCATATGATACAGATGAAGCTGTAAATTTTCTAAATGATCCCCAGCCATTGCTTATATTGTAACAATCACCTTTTGGTTCACTTGCTTCAAACTCTACAATTAGAGCTATTTTTAGTTTTGGATCTGTACTTCCATAGATAGTAAAATCTTTTTTGAATGTACTTGCATTTAACTCTACGCTATTGCTTTTTATAGTTTTTTGTTTAGGTTG
>Ga0256834_1000779_pt1 | contig 22461 bp, 13 predicted proteins | sample 4281140metaG_FD_190536 | JGI IMG/M metagenome (GOLD analysis project Ga0256834, IMG submission 190536) | Hydrothermal vent microbial communities from East Pacific Rise, Pacific Ocean - 4281-140 | ecosystem: Environmental > Aquatic > Marine > Hydrothermal vents | place: Pacific Ocean: East...
AGCACCATAATAACTAGTCACTACTGCCCATAAGATAAGTAACATGATTAAAATAATTGTAAGTGAGGATAATAATTTTTTCATTGCAGAAGTATAAATCAATGATAAGAATATCGGTTATACAAAATAGGGGAAACAGTAACTTTCAAGACACAAATCAGAAGCAATGAGATAGCTATATAACACAAAAGTACAAAGCTTTAAGCCCGCAAAATAGACAAACTTTTCATAAAATACCTAATTCTTTTCATAAAAGAGGTTTTAAATAAATGATCGCCACAGTGAAAAACACCAACCCAACACACAAAGAAGCCCGCTACAGTGCGGGCTTCGGAGTTTTGAAGATGGTGCCCAGGGCCGGAATCGAACCGGCACGGTGTTGCCACCGAGGGATTTTAAGTCGCGTTATAAATCAATAACTTACTGATAATTAAGAGAAAGCTACATTAAGTTAGAAAAACCAATAGTAGTTTATAATCAGTAACTTAGCGTAGTTTACCGAAAGGTATAAAAACTGAGCACTGTACCTACAGTGTACCCATTTTATTTGGGGTAAAAACAGCTTTTATTTTTTATACCCCGCTTTCTACCCCAAATTTATTTTGTTGTAATTCCGTGCTGCTTCGATTCCGAAAGACTGAATCGAAGCAGTGTAATAACTCAAATTTCTCAAGGAAAAGTTAGTACTTTTTCTTGAGAAATTCTTTATTAAAAAGAACTAATCCACCTTTAATTGCTACTTTCAATCAAATATTTTACAATCAGATAAATATACCACACTTAACAATAATCAATGTAATTATGTCTGCGTCTAAAATACTAAAGATCATAAAGAATAATGGTGGCACAATCCATATGTCAGAAGCACTCGATGCTGGTATTAACCGTTATACACTTTACTCCATGCTTGAAAAAGGTGTGATTGAACGCCTATCACGCGGAGTTTATCGAGCATCCAACACACCCGCAATGATAGAGCCTGATCTTGCCATTGTAGCTTCTCGAATACCTAAAGCCGTCATTTGCCTAATTTCAGCCCTGTCTTACCATGACCTTACTACACAGATTCCACATAGAGTCAGTATTGCGCTTCCTACAGGGATAAAAACACCTAAGCTAGACTATCCACCCATTTCAGCCTACCGATTCAACAAAGAAAGTTTTGAAGCTGGTATTGAAACGCATCAAATTGATGGCGTATCAATACCTGTATACAACTCAGAGAAAACACTAGTTGATTGCTTTAAGTTTCGTAATAAAATTGGAATGGAAGTAGTACTCGAAGCTCTTAAACTCTATAAAGAAAGACAAGGTATTAATATAAATGAACTAATGAAATATGCAAAAATTTGTCGCGTATCAAAAGTAATAAGCCCTTATCTTGAAGCATCACTGTGAGCCAGAAAAATATCAAAAATTTAGCATTTTCAACTCGCCAAAAGAAAAAATTATTTTAAATGTAACTGTTTTCTCTAATATCCATCAATTCCCAATAAGAAATCCGAGCTACTAATTTTTACATACTTTAATAATAATCTCATAAACCCATTTTTTAGTATCGCTATATCTTAAGATAAGCCTTGAAATTTATCGAAACAAAACCTGCTCAAGCCGTGAAAGTGACTCTGCTCTTTGCTTCTTACCCATCTTAGCTAAATTCATCATTTTCCAACGAACAGCTGGTAGTTTTGAAACATTTCCTTGTCGCTCTTTGATTGGAAAAAGAGACCAATCAGGCTCACTTCTTTTTAAAGACAACAGAAAATCACGATCTGATTCTGATAGCATTTCTATAATAGTCTTAATCATTTCATCACGAGTAGCCAATAAATCCTCAAGGCTCACTTGTTGATTTGTCATCCCTAAAAATTCAGCATTATATAAATTATCAATATTAGCTAAACGAGGCGCTAATAATTCAGCCATAGGACGATTACTACTAATTAAATAGACCAGAAATGTATTTTTTAAATCCTTTGAGATACCTTCATTTTTTAACAGATAATAAACATCGAATAAATCACGCGGATGCTGACGATCTAAAGCAGCACAAAGCTTTCCAGCATAAAGATCATTATGATCCTCAACCAGCATTTCTGCATAACCAATATTATCTTCTACCGATTCGGCAACAGACATAACTGAAGGTTTATAAACACAGCCTCTGCTAACGGGTGAAACTTCAATTTTTATACTAATTCCATCTCTGACTACAACTAGCTTGGTGATTGATTTATCATTTCGCTGTTGCAAGCGATTTACCTTACAACCTCTCATACCATTCTCAATCAAATCTGAAAGCCGAGAAAATGCATCACTGATATTTTTCATTGTTGTTTCACGGCTTTCAATGGACAGGTACGCCAAATCAATATCAACAGATAGCCTTGGCATATCTCTTACGAATAAGTTAATTGCTGTGCCGCCTTTTAAAGCAAAATCAGTCTCTTGTGACACATAAGGTAGAAGCTCTAGTAAAAATCGAACCTGTAATAAGTAAGGATTATTCTCATTAAACATGATTGATTAAAATGCCTCACTCATCATAAAACTCTCAGGCACGGTTATACGATACAAGTTATCAAATCGTCCACCCTTAACTATTTGCATCTTGCCTTTACCGATCAAATTATCCTGCTCTACCTTTTTAAACCACACGTGATTATTGTAATTAGCTAAGAATAGAAATAAACGTACCGCTTTGTCACTTTTACACGATTTCAAAAGGCTATTAACAAGCTTAGGTCTTAATGCTGTAAGTCCTTCAAATAATTCATTTGCATGTTGAAAACTGATTCCTCCTTTCTCAACTTGATACAAAGCTTCTAAGATAGCTCTTTCAGGTGCAGAAACTGTTAACGTCCAATCTCTTATTTTTGTTGTTGATTGCTTAAAACCAAATTCTTGTGCTTCTTCATCAAATAATGATTTATGAAGTATAAACTTTTGGCGTAATATTAGAGAGTTAACCCATGAAGGAAATTTTTTATTTCCATATAAATGGATATTAGTCTCACCTGCTAACTGTAAATAATGAGAATAGCCTTGTAAATTTAACGCTGTAAGCCCTCCCACATGCAAAGGAAGGTGCGATAGTTGCTGTAGCCCCAAAACAACCCCTTGCCACTCTAACAACGAACCAGAACGTATAAAAGCACCACGACCTAACTTCTCAAGCCAATTACTGTGAACATATTTATAAACCAGTTGGCGAGAATAGCCTTTCTCTTCCAACCAAGCGCTAGATGCTACTACTCCTTCAGGTAGTATCTCATGCAAACTAGATAGCAATGTCTTATTTTGTAAACTCATGGTTTACATTTTAACATATATGAAAACCTTTTCAAGTTATGGAATAGTCAATTATGTAAACTATGAGTTTACATAATTTTTTAAAACAAAGCTCTGTGCGAGAAGATTGGGTAAGAAGAAATGATACAAGGAAGCAGGTTACTCTATTTTTCTTTCATCATCATTAACAAATCTTTATCGATAAAGCACACCAACCAAGTCGTCCTTTCTTTTTATCAAATTTTTTAAATTTAACAATTTCTACCATCTTTTTATCCATGCCTTCTTTAATCATGTAAGCAGGTACAAAAATATTATCAGCGAATCCAAATCCTTTATCTGTAACGCTTAATTCACTCTGAATAGTTTCAATACCTGACATTTCATGAGCTGATGTCATCTCGGCAGTGACAACAGTTTTTTCATCTCCCTTACCAGAAACAGAGACTTTTACATATTCACCTATCACAGGTTTTTCATGTTTCTCAAATAATCGTAATGGAACAGAAATACTTTCATTTTCAGATAAATAAAGATGTAATCCTTTACCTGATTTATGAAGATTCGTAACTACCCCATATTCAAGTTTTGTATCACCATGCAAAAAACCCAAAGCACCTTTTGACTGCTGTTGTAAAAACAACTTTAGGTTCTTAATATTTACAGAGCCATCAAACCAAGATTCACCTATTAGTTTTTCCAAGTCTGACTTAATATTCCAGCCATTATCCTGGTAACAATTAACAGCTCTTTGAATACACATAGATGCTTCTTTAGTTAGTCTTTTTTCTGCTAACAAAGGCGCAATGCCTTTTAATAATGGCAAGGCAAACTTCTCATCACGAGCATTGCATAAGCCTTGTGCAAACATCTTGATGGCTACATCAGTATCTTCTGTTCGATATGTCGCAGCCAAAGCACCCCATGCCCATGATTCAGACTGTTTCTTTTTTAAAACGGGAATAATAAATTCACGAGCTTCATCATTACGACCTGCCATTATCAAACATTTGGCTTCATCATAATCCAACCAAATCTTATGTTGAATATCATGCGTTTGAACTCTTGTTTTATCCAATAAGCTTAATACGCTGTCCAACTGTAACTCCCACTTCTCCGCAGACACCATCCAAGCCTTAACTACCAAACGAGTACACTTCAGCATCAAACTTGGTGACTCACCTTTTTCAGTCAAATATGGCTCTTTTTCTTCATCGCTAAACAACAGATCCTGATGCTTAAGTAAAAGAAGAACAATCTGTTGGAAGTTATCCAAATTCTTTTGAAACAATATAAGAAAGTTTTTATATTCATATCCACCAGGCTTCACATCTAGCCAAACAACCCAATCAAGTAGGAAATTGATACGCTCAAATTCAACAGCATTTGGACGGTAGTTCCCATTATTATTTTTACCACGCTCATTAATCGGGTTTTGCACCTCTTTTAAAAATGCATAACATACCCAGAAAAATGCACCTTTAAGATAAATATCATTAGGATTTTCTTGAACTGCTGGGCACCCAACATCCCATGCCTCATCTAATTTATCGGATTTGCGTAAATCTGTGACCACACGAAACAGCTGCTCAGTCATATGCAAAATTCTCTTCAAACACTGATAAAACTTCAGTGCTGTCAGCCTGTTGAACTTTAATACTACTGATTACGCCTTTTTTAGAAACAGAAGTATCAGATGGTATATTAAGTTCAAGCTTCACTCTGCCAATTTTGCTATCAGCAATTACAAACGCCTTATAATTTTTTTCATCAACAGAAATAATTGACCAACCATGTCTTGCTATATGACCATTAAATAACATTACAGCTGCTTCAATATTTGAATCATTATAAATTGGTGCTGTATATAACTGTCTTTTAATTTGATTTGCTAATTCTGATGAGCCTTCAATCACATTTGCAATACCTATAGAAACTTCATATTTACCATTGTAATTAAGGTCAAGCTCAACACTTCCATCATCAGAGACAAATAAATACCGATCTTTATAATTGTGTTGTGTAATTGTATCAACATGCCATGAAGACTTATTAATCAAATCATAAACAGTTAGCAAGAGTGAAACTAATCTTGGTTCTGGATTAGAGAAACCATTGGGTAGAGGCACGTCCAGTTCCTCATTAGTTGGTATACGTTTTTGTTGGTAATATAACGCAGGTTTAAAATTAATAGGTACTATACGCGCTGATGAAAAACTCCACCGAGCCTTAGACAATGGAGTTAATATTGGATAATCAAGTATATGTAAAGTTTCAGAGGTGCATACTGATGCAGTATAAAGCCATCTAAAATAACTAGCTGTCGCAGGGTTCTCTGTATCATGCGCACTATGGCCATCAAGAATAACTTCGGGCATCGGTTCATAAGCTTGTGCACGATGCACTGTTAATGAATAACCGAATCTTAAACGCGCCGCATTTAAAAAAGGACTACACATAATTAGTGCATTATGTTTTTGTCTGTAAACTTGTAAATCTGCCTTATAACGTTCTTCATTTACATCCTTTTGCTTATCAAGCAAAGCTTTCTCATTCAGCAGCTTTTGATCTGCATCTTTCCTTGCCCATATTTGTAAGGCAAGAACATGATCGGGGATCAGTTCTGGCTTTGGCGCTGAAAGAAAATCAGGCAGATAACGTACTTCGGTTACATCACTACCAAACTTAATTTCTGCTGTAGCAAAATTAATTAATACAGGTGTATCACGCCCTTTTAATATCAGTGACTTGGTTTCAATTTCATTGTTAACAGAGACTACAAGACCAAAATTACCCGCATTAATCCATTCTCCATCAGCGCCCTCAAATTGGTTAGTACTTAACTTTGGAGTTCTATTGTGTAGGTCAACTATATCTCCTACAACTAGCAATCTAGTATTATCTGCATTCAGATACTTACTTCTAATTGCAGTATTTACGCTATGCGCCGTATCGTTTTTAGCGCACAAATACACACTTTTCCTAGGCCACTTTAATAAGTTCTGTGCAATTTGACTTGTATGTTCTCCTTTATTAATCGTTTTAATCTCACCCTGTTCACAAATGGGTAATAGGGTAAATCTCTTGCCTTTAATTTGTTCAATCAATGTCTTTTGGAAATCCAGTCGCTCAATAGGTGCTTCTTTATCACGATCTTGAGCATTCAGCTCATTATATTCATACTGAATATTTCGCTGTTCAAATATCTGACATCGAAGAAGGCTCCTATCCCTTGCACCTCGTGTAAGTTGATATGGGTCACCTACCAATAGAAATTTAGGTAATGCTTTAAGTTCAATTGATGATTGAGCACTATCAGCATCTATCACTTGCCCTAATAAAGTATTAAGTAAATCTTGAAGAATAAAACCACTACCATAGATTATGGTATCTGTTTCAAAGTGCTCATCACCAAGTAAATGAGAATCAAGAAAAATCAATACTTCTTTTTCAGAATCCACTGGATCTAGGTTTACAGAATAATATGCCTTACCATTTTTAATTTCGCTGGGGTTACTTGTATACAACCAAGAATAAATGCTCTGTGTATCAGTAAATCCACGTTGTTTGTACAAATTAGCAATACGAGCATTAGGTGCCAGATACACTGGAGATTTATCATGTTGAATAATTCGCTTAACTGTCGCTTTAAGCAATTTAGATTTGCCAGTATAAAATGCACCTGCCAATGAAAAAACCTTTACCTTCGTGCTCTCAAGCCAATCTTCAATTGCTATTATTGCTTTTGATTGCTCTATATTGAGAGGAGTCTCAATCTCAGCTTCAGCCTCTATTACACCAAATGGCATTTCTATTGCGTGACCATCTGGAAAGTAAGGTGGAACATCCAACAGTTCTATTAACATATGAATATCAGCCTCAGGGAGACTTATTGCAGGACTAACAATCGCATCAAGCATACGAATAGCCTTTTCCATTTCTACAATATGGAACCAGCGTGATATGTTATGTGGTAATTGGTTAACATCAAACTGAATCGGCTGATGAAACAGACACAAGCCTGCTATATGCCCTAGATTTGGTTCTGAACGAAAATCACAAGATCTTAAATAATTAAGCAATGAGTATTTATTATCACGTATTTGCTGAAAGGGATTAGTTTTGTTACCCCCACGTACTTCATGACCATCAATTCGCCACCTCCCATTTTCTGAGAAACTAAGTACGCCACCATAATCTTTAAAATCAATCACAATAATGGCATTACGTTTAATAATCAGAGCATCAATCTCACAACCATCTACATAAAAGTTACCAAGTAAATGTAATGGCTCATCACTTTCAGCCCACTTGTTTTTTAGCAAGTCATATAACCTATCAAATGCTTTATTTTCATGTGTATAGCTAAATGCTGTCGCACGATAGGCATAGAAACTCATTTAGAAATTACCAATCCAAAGCGTCCTAGCAAGTTGATAAAAAACTGTCCAGTTTGGTTTGCACACGTTCTTTCCTTTTGCATCACTTTGTTCCCATTATCTGTTGTATGCTTAGTTCCATGAACCCTAACAAGATCATTATCTAAAATGTAAATTTTAGCGTTACTAAAAACCACAAAATACGCAAGATTATAGCACATCGTGAGTCACCATAAATTGATTCAATAGAGCTTGAATTACTGTGTATACACCCCTTCTCTGTTTTTCACTATTTTTATGTAACAACAAAGGGGAGAACTAAGGGGAAAGGCTTTGTAATGGCAAAGGACTTGCCCTAAAGGGCTGGCAATAACAAGAAAGGGATGATGTATCAGCAAAAATATATCTCCGTAATATCAGGCCTAAAATGCCTCAATTCTTGAGATACTACTTCTAAGGTATATTTCTAATCAGCCCATGTGGATTTAAACTCATCCAATCGTTCGTTAGTCCAGCGGTTCAAAACTTGACTCTAGGTAATAAGAAAAAGCATTTACCAGTTTGATTTGTTCAGGAGTATGGCATTTAGCTTCAAATACTTTCGGGGAAGCCACAATAATAGTTGCACATTGCGCTCTTGATACTGCAACATTTAACCGATTTGCACTATATAGAAAACTTAGTCCACGAGGAGCGTCTTCAGAGGAGGAACTTGCCATTGAATAAATGACAATTGGCGCTTCTTGTCCTTGAAATTTATCTACAGTTCCAACTCTAGCATTCTCTGGTAATAATTCTTTTATCTTATTTACTTGGGCATTGTAAGGAGCAATGATTAAAATATCATCAACAGTTACTTTTGAAGTCTTGCTCTCCCTATCAGTCCAGTTGGTATTGTTGTTCAAAATATCATCTACAAGCTTTAGTACAGTTTCAGCTTCTTCTATTGAAGAATTTGTATTGCCTTCATGATCAACAGGGAAATAATAAAGACCTGACTCTTTTACTAACCCCTCAGAAGTAAGGATTTGATTTGCACATTCAGAAATACTAACTAACTTATCTTCATAAAATAAAGCTGAATTAAAGTCACAGATACTTGGGTACATTCTCCATGTAGTATCAAGAAATAGTCCCTGCTCACTTGTAATTGTCTGCCTTCCATCCAAGATATAATCAAGGGCAGAAGATTCTGTACCTTCAGGGTGAGAGCCTTGTGTTGGTTGTTCAAGTTGTTGAGGGTCGCCTAATAAAATTAAAGCGGGTGCTACATGAGAAACTGCAAGAACATTAGCTAATGACATTTGAGCTGCTTCATCAACAACGAGCACATCTAAAGTGTCTTGAGCCTCTTCTCTTGCCCATAAAAAGCTTGTTGCTCCTGCTACCTGACACACTCCAGAATTAAGTAATGTAAAGACATCATCATTCTTGAGTGTGGTAGTAATACCATCTCTGTCATCTTCTCTACTACTTAACTTCTGAACACAACCAAGACTTACACCCATCTCACAACTAGCTTCTACAACCTTATCAAGAAGATTAGAAATTACTTTATGGCTGTTAGCCGTGATTCCTACCTTTTTACCTTGCTGCACTAATTTACAAATCATTCTTGCGGCAGTATGTGATTTACCAGTACCAGGTGGACCTTGAATAGGGAATACACCTTGTTCAAAAGCCTCAACAAAACGTAAAGCTGCATCAAGAGTATCTTCACCTTCATTTCTGAGTGCTTGACCACCTGTATTCGGTAACTCACGAAGCAATAAAGCACGGGCACTATAATAGTCTCCCTCCCCTTCAATCCCACTTTCAACAACATACTCACCCAAACGTAATAATGAACCAGCTTGCTCGTTATTATTAAAACGCTTAAACAAGAAAACAGCTTCTGGATGAATATCAGCAGTTTTCTTAGATTTTTTTATATCAATTGTATTTAAACCATAATCAACATTATCGACAGAACCAATACCCTCTCCACCTTGCATTTTAAGAGTATCACCGCTTAAGACATCAGAGGTTTGAGATTCAAAACTATAGCGATCTATGGGAATACCAGTTTTGGTTGCATCTACCGTCTTGATATATTTTAGGTTTGAAAGTGCTGCACGTTCATGTAACAAATCATCAGTACCAAGGTCAGACAACCTAAAAAATTCCCACCAGTTGGCTTTATCTTCACGTCGATGCCAGTCCAAAATATAAGCTAATATCCATCTTGCATGTTGTTCCTTAGTACGCTCTTCTACAACAATTGGTACATCATGTGTGAGCTTTTGGATTAAGCCTTTAATGTATAATTGTCTTTCATCAAGCTCTACACTTGCTTGTCCATCAGGTAAGTCAGGACGTTCTATATCTTCTCCATTCTGTACGAGTTCTGATCTTATATCTTCAAACCAAGACCTTAAAATAAGAGTTGAATAACAGTCGTCAGCATTATATTTTTCAACTGACAATTTATCTGATTTATCAAATTCTGGATTCTTATCAAATTCCAAACTACTTGAGACTTTAGTTAAGGCAACATTAGCATCATGCAAAGAAATCTCTCTAGTGTACTCATAGAAAGGCTCCATTTTTTTAATGGAATAACTCTCAACACTAGCTCGAAGAGTATTTTTTAAAACCGAGAATAAATCAACAAATACACTCCCCCTAAGTAAGCGATCAACCTCATCTTCACAGGTTGCATAGCGTCCCATTAAGCGCTTCAGTGCAGCAGGCTCGTAAGGAGCATAATGATAGATATGCATATCAGGAAACTCTACAAGCCTTTCAATAACAAATTTAATAAAGCTTTCAAAAACTTGTTTTTCTTGCTCAGGTGTTACTGCCCATGAGCATTTATACACCTGTTCTTGATTTTTATTTATATAAACATAACCAAATAAATACTCAATACCATGTTCGCCAACAAACTGGTTACTTTCAATATCAAAGAAAATATCTCCTTTTGATGGTTCAGGTAACTTCCGTAATCCAAAATCATCATTGATATCTAAAATTTCATAGAGTAGCTCATTATTATTCTCACGACTCTTAACTTGTAACACAGCTTGGTGTTTTGCCTTTTCTAAAGATGCTTTTGAGCCTGTTTTAGGATTCCATGCAATTGGCAAAGGCATTTCAGAAAGTGCTTTTATGGTTTGAATATCTTTTGATTTAAGCTCTTTAATTTGATTTTTTGTAATATTAGCAACTATAGATAAATGATCATCATCTCGTCTTCGTTTATCACAAGTATTTTTCCAGCGACATACATCACAACTACTATTAGGGTCAGGATAAGTTACATGATCTGTATCTAGTATGGATTGTTCCGTAGATAACTTCATTTGCCTAAAGTAAGCAGCATAATCTACAAATCTAAAGCGTTGAGGCTCAAAATCAGACCAAGGTGAAACCACATAAATATAATCTGGTACAAGTCCCTGAATATTCGAAAGAAGATCGGCATACAAACATAATTGTAGAACTGTTCCACCTTTGGTTTCATGTGCTAATTTTGTATCAAGCACCTCATAAGACCAATTACCAAACTTACTCGGCTTTTCTACCCTTCTAAGAATATCTGCCCGTCCCCTCCAGTTCCCATGCAGTAGAGAAGCTTGAACAATAATCTCATCACCACGTTGCATCGCATCAATTGTGCTTTTAAAAGATGAATCATTAATGTCCACACCTTCAATGGTAGTGACATCATGGCCGTTATCTTTCAGGTGCTGAATAAATGCCTGCTCATGAAGGTCTCCTCTTATCCTTAAGCTTTCTAATAGGGGATCATAATAATCTGGCTTCTTCATTGCATCAGAGGCAACAAGAATATCTAAATGAGTAAGATGCTCACAGTTTGTGTGATTTACTAGGTCACCTGCGCTGAGAAGAAATTGATTATCTGATAATTTTTTCATGTGAGATCCATTAATTTATAGTTCTATTTAATTTTATAAATCTAAATTGGTTATCCACTTTAAAGCACCCTTAACATTAAATATTTTAGCCCCGAAACCTATATTTAAAAGTGGTTCTGGTAATAAATAATCATACTTTTCAAGGTGTTTAACTTCGCGTTCGATAATTATTTCAGCTAAATCGGTATTAGTAACTTTCTTGTCTGTAATTATTTTTTTAAGAGTGTTGATAACCTCTGACTCTTGTACATCTTGTACTTCAATAATCCCACCATACTCTGAGATTGATTTATATTCATGTTTGATAAAAAGGTATTTAAGCGTAAGAACAATCTTATCCCCCAACCAAGGCATGATAAAAACACTCTTTCCTTGGCTGATGATGAAATTCTCCTTCAAATTTAAATCTCTAAATATTTTTAAGCCTTCTGAGAACAGCTCTTTTGCTGTTGCGTCTAGAAAATCAAGAGAGGTATCAGCCACCTTAATTCGATAGTCGCCTTGCACGTAAACTTGATACATCTCCTGTCTAACTTCATCATGAACTGACATTGAACCACCAGAAAACTTCGGAGGTTTTCCACCTTTTGCGGCTTTAACGTAGATCGCTTTTTTACTGGTATCAATGATTTCAATAATCCATCTACGACCAGCAAAAATAATAATTTGCCCAGCTATAATCTGATCATCTAGTGGTATTGTCCCAAGAGTTTTGCCATTAACAATTATTCTGAATTCTTCTGGAGTATTAAATACGGCGTAGAAAGTATAGTGCCCAACCAGCTTTTCCCCTTTATCACCTATTACCAATTCTCCACTTGATAATTGAGTGATAAGCCTATGCTCCCCCATATCTGTTAACAACATTTTAAAGTGTTCCATTGACACTTTGGAAAAAGAACCTGATTTACACAATAAGGCCCAGAGTTGGTCAGCTCTTACTCCTCCCCACTGGGAGATAACAGCTAGTATCTGATGCAGTAAAGTAGAGAAATGAAATTGTTCAGTATCAGCAGGTTCATACCACTTTTTCACAAGCAATAATCGAATCATTGCAATACTTTGTAATAATTCAATCCTCAATTTATCGACAATATTAGAGCTTAGTATCAGTTCATTTTCAGCAATAAACATACGAAGAATAGCAGGATCGCCTCTTCGTCCAGAACGTCCAAGTCGCTGCCTTAAACTGGCAACAGAATGAGGGGCTGTAACTTGTGCTACAGACTTAACTTTCCCAATATCAATACCTAACTCTAGGGTCATGGTACATACAGCAGTGGTAGGTTTATTTTCTAGCTGTAGTCTTGACTCAAGCTCTTGTCTTAGCTCTTTGGCAAGGGAGCCATGATGAGGGAAAAACTCGTTAGGTACAGTATCCTCCTTACACATATCAGAAAGTGTAGCTGCAAAAATTTCTGTTCTTGCTCGACTATTTGCAAATACTAAATGAGAATCACCTCTTAACAGACCATAGAGGTCACTAGCAATTTGCATATCAGCAGATAAAACATCACCTGCCTCGTCTGGTTTGCAATCTAAATATCCTCGTATCTGTATTTTAAGCGTACTATGGTTTTTAGAGCCTTTTATCAACTCGCAAGGTAGTGATTTAATAGGTCTTAAATAATCCAGCACACTATCCATATCTCCAAGTGTTGCACTTAAAGCAATCCGTGGAATAGGTTTTTCTTTTTCTAACAAAGACTCCAATCGAAACATTAATGATTGGAGTTGATAGCCACGTTCAGAGCCAATAAAAGCGTGATACTCATCAATAATAATATATTGGAGTGACTCAAAAGCCGTCTTAACCCATCCAGACTCACGGATTAGCAAAGACTCTAAAGATTCAGGTGTGATTAACAGAATACCTTGTGGATCACGCCTTGCTTTTTTTTTCTTGGATTGTAAGCTATCGCCATGCCAAGGGGTTACTGTCATATCCAGCATGTCACTAAGTTGCTCTAAGCGGCGATACTGGTCGTTAATCAGGGCTTTCAAAGGGCTAATGTAGACAATACCAAAGCTATCTCTCTGGTCTGCTATAGCACTACAAGCTGGTAAGAAGGCAGCTTCTGTTTTACCCGCTGCTGTTGATGCACTGATAACCACATCTGTATTACCAGACAAGATCGGTTCTATGGATTGCTGTTGTATTTCTCGAAGGTCTTTCCAACCTTGTTTATAAACCCATTTTTGTACAACAGGATGTAATTTTTGAAAAGAGTTAGGCATTATTTAGATACTAAAACTTGATAGTCCATCATCATCCACTGAATCAGTTTCAATCTCAGGCATATCACTGACTTTTTCTTTTTGAATATCAATAGATTCAATAAGATCATTCCATGCAATTTGCTTGTTTTGCTCAAGAACTGAAAGCATATCTACAAAAGCTTTAATTGTATTTCTTGGTGTCCTGAAATAGGCATCACCAATTTTCTGACTACAATGAGTCAAAAAGGCCTCCAAAGCCTCATCAGGTATGAGGTATTGCTCTTTATCCCCTGAAGCAAAAACATGCCTAAGATTCTTCAATAAAATATAAAGTTCTTCAGGAGTTAGACTTGCAAGATTCAAAGTTGGAGAAGAATAATCAATAACACCTGCTTTTTGAGCAAAGGAGTTTTCGGCTAAACGAGACTGTAACGCATCGTAACTAAAAAGCCCTTTTCGAGTATCCATTAGAAATTCAGGTGTACCACCAAGCAAGAAACCAAGGTACTCAGCACTCCCTTGTAAACAGTCATTTAATATCCGCAATATCTGTTCGTAATTAGATGTTCTTGCTTGAGTACTACTTAGCTTGTACAGGTTGACCAATTCATCGAGATTAACCAATAATCCTTCGTAACCAGCCTGACGAACAAACAAGCTCATAATTTTCAAGTTATCGTAAAAAGATGCATCAGAAATGATAGTCCTAATTCCAAGGTCTTTACGTGCATCCGTTTTGGTAGAATATTCTGCTCGTAACCAACGTATTGCATTCAACTTAAGATCATCATTACCTGTTTCATGCCCTTGCCAGTAAGTTTCAATTACCTTAGCAAAGTCATAACCCCCTACAAGTTCAGTCAGAGAAGATAAGCGTTGGTTAATAACAGATGATACTGAAACATCCGTGTTGTCTGCTTCTTGCCTTGCTTGGGTAATAAAACGTTCAACGACACTTGTTAAAGCATTTCCATCGGGCTTATTACGTGTTGCCAGATTACGCATTAATTCTGAATAGAGATTTCTGGCTTGGCCTCCTGATGCGTGAATACGCCTATCAGGTGATAAATCTCCATTTACTACAATCAATTTCTTTTCCAAGGCGATTGATTTAACCACACTCAAGAAGAAAGTTTTACCTGAGCCATAATCACCAATTATCAGCCTGAATGCCGAACCACCCTGAGAAATCCTTTCAATATCTTTGTATACAGCCTTGATCTCATTCACCCGCCCCACTTGGATATGCTGAATACCAATACGAGGGGTAACACCTGCTTTAAGCGACTGAATAATAGAATCTCTTTCTTTAGCACGTAAGCGTTTTGTAGCCATAGCAGTTCCTATTTTATTTATAGTGATGCAATTTCATCAACGAGTTCAAGGTCAATATAGACCGTGCTTCCATCATCTATGAGTGGAGCATCGACCTGATCGAATGCCCAATCATTAATAACTTCAAAAGCACCATCAACCATAAGGTTTAATTCTGAACAAAGTGTTTCAACTTCATCCATGAGCCATTCTTCTTTACTAATTAGTTTCTCATACAAAGCATGATGTTTTTCATCAAGCCCTGTTAATGCATTTTCGATATTAGAAACAATATCTAAAGAACTATCTTCTTCAACTTCTTCTATTTCTTGCTCATCAACAAAGACAGATTCCAAAAGAGATTTTGCTCCCTCTGTTTCCTCTTCATATACTTTGAGTAATTCTCTATTTAAAGTGAATCCAGTAGAAACCTTGGTAGTATCTTTAACCATACTGGATTCTTTACTTGGTTGTTTAGAAATAGCAGGTATAACCTTACTAGAAGAAAGATGATGAATATCTGTAATCACCATTGATTTATCCAAACCTAGTGATGTGTAGAGCTTTTCAAGTTGTTTAATTTCAGAAGGATGAGTTCTACCATCTGCTAAAGCGACAGCAACAAGAATATGGCTTATAGTAGCTTTTTCATGTTCATTTATAGTCTCTATTCGTGCTTTCAAGCCAACCATACTGATAGGTGAATTTAGTCGCCAATGTAAATAAGCTGTCAATGAAGATTTTTCAATACTTGATAGCTTTTTATTCTCATCAATTAAGTCCCTTAAGGTTTTAACCTCAGATAAATGGATTTGACCATCAATGACCGCTACCATTGCTCCAAGACGCAATATAGTACCAATCTGATTAAAACCATGTGACGGTGTAAAGTCATACCCGTGACCACCAGAAAACAACACAATATTCCCATTATTGTCAGGCTTTGCATGATGAAATCGAATATCAGGGACGATTCCAAAACCAGCCTTTTCAGCTAGATTAGCCAGCATAGTAGCTTCTTTCTTATTAATCTTTAGTGGTGCTTCTTTTCCTAATAACTCAAGAAAAGATTTGACAGAAGCCAAGCCTTCCGATTCTCTGACTTGGGTTTCCATCCACTTTTTTAAACGCTCAAATTTAGGATGTTCTAAAGATGAAACCAAATCAGTCGGCAACAGACTGATGCCTACCAAAGAATCTTTTGCACCCTCTTTACGCCCCAGAAAAAGACTATAAGGGTTAAGCTCTTGTGTACATGAATCTGCCAAATCAATAAGTTTTCTCACAGGTGTCTTAAGCAAACTGACATCAGGTAAATCCAGCTTTTTCTTATCATATCGGCTTAAAGAAGCATTGGCTGGATGATACTCTAAAGTTACTTTAGTTTTATTTGCTTTAACTATAATCCCTTCATCAAACCACATCGAATAGCGTATCTTAAATAATTGATCAAATTCATTGTGGCATCGGCGAGCAGGTGTTCGTAAGTGATAATCAGGATGACTTTTAACCCAAGCCAAAGCAAGATCTGAAGAAATTGGCATTCCCTTATTTACGGTTTGTCCCAAGGAGTATTTAAAAACGGAAGTAAAGCCCCTTCCATTTCCAATAAATAATTCAGGATCAGGTTGTTGGTCATTATGATAAAGAACCCAAGCTTGTGATATTAAACCAGTCACATAACCATTGAATGAGCGATTATGTCCGTAAATAGATTTAAGTCGGTAAAGCTCTTTCATCAAGGCACTATGCTCTTCGGCAGAAACTAGACCTTTCTCACCATCGACTATAATTCGTCGTTCAATGCCATAAAAATAAAGAAATACATAACCAATGTATGCCGCAGGGTTACTACGATCACCTGCCAACCATTCAATATATGCAGCACGGCTTTTAGGACTAATACTTTCATAGCTAGGCCAATAGCTCATATATTCACCTTCATAATCAGGTGAATCAGAATTTATTTTTAAAGATGTATCTATTGAAGACGGCTCACTGTTATATCCAGTGCTTTTACCCAAATAAAAGTAACCTCCATTAACAGCTTGATAACTGCGTACAGTGATTTTTTCATCTGGTGCAACCCATCTTATCTGTCCTTTCTTCTGAGATTTTGACCTTCCAAACCAGTTTTTTGTAGCAGAACCTAAGTTGAAGTCAGTCAAGTTGTCTTTAACACTCTCTTCAAAGCTATTGCTATTTCGATCTGAGGAAAGGTTTACAATATTATCATCCAGTTCATCTAGATCATTAAACTCTACCAAGTCATCATGGATGAGGTGTTCTGATCGTAGAGGCGATTTTGCTTTTTTAGCTGAGTTGCTGATTTGAAAGTCCTCTAATGATGGCTCATTACCATTAGTTACTTCTGAAGAGTTTGATTCAAAGGTTTGAATACAATGTGGCTTTAGAGTTTTTGATACAGTTTCCTTCTTTTTAAGAAACGTCCACCTATAAGATGCTATCCAGTAAATGATCGTTGTAATAATGCCAGCTATATTTCCCAAAAAAGATGAGGTGACAGCTCCAATTATGAAACCAACAACCAAATGAAAGAGGTATAACATTATTTTAAGAATAAACATTTAATAGTGAATTGATAATAATTAATAAACAAAATTTTGTATACTATCAAAAATATCTTATATTAAGTATTGATTCTCAAAGAATGACATTTTTAGTAAAGAGCAGTCCTAGAAATGCCTAATATCAAAGTTTTTGAAAAAAAAGCTTATTTTATTGCAAATATATTTCAGTAATATCAGGTCTAAAATGCCCCAGTTCCTGAGAAACTACTTCCAGTGCATATTCTCTAGTCAGCCCCTGCGATCTCAACTCATCCATACGTTCCTGTGCATATGAATGACGTAACCCATGAGCACCATTACTCCAGCCAAGGGCATGTTGGCTTGACCTTGTAAACGACTGACTCCAATTACGCCCCGCTGAAATATTATAATGTTGTTGGTAGATGATATTTCGATCTATAACTTCTACTGCTTGACCCAGTCTCCTCTCTTCAAGACGTTGTGCCAAGTTATCTGGAATCATCACTTCTCTGACTAATCCTCCTTTGCCAATGACGCTATAGCGTTGACCCTCTCGGCCCATAAACTTTTCATCTAACGGATTCTTATTTTGACGAATGTCTGCTGGTCGTTCTTCAACGGGTAATAATGTGATTAGCTCTTTTGCTCGTAAACCTGCGGCATAGGCTATTTCTGTAGAAAGTGCATTCTGTTCTCTTTGATTATCTGCAATGGCGTGTGTTTGTTCTGTTGCATAAGCTCTGGAATGTAGAACTTGTTCATGCTCTGATCGAATAACTCTTAGGGTTTCACCTTCTGATAACTTACCTGTGACATGACGAAACATGGATTGGATGGCTTGGCGTTCAATATCAAGGCTTTTCTGTCCTACCTCTTCAGCTCTTTGTTCAAGATAACTAATAGCTCTATCGTGATCTAAATCTCGTAGATGTTGACCTTGATTGACCATCGCTGTGGCAACATTCTTTAATGCCTGTTCATAGTTTCTAACGGTCCCAACACTTTTAATATGAGTACCTTGCAGTTCACGCATAATACTACCAGCCATCTTTGTGCCTTGCTTTTGACTATTTGCAAATCGTGCCATGATGTTTCAACCAACGACTGATTGTTGATAATACAACACGAATACCTTTTTGTTGTAGGTAGTCTTGTAACTGCTCCAGTGTTGCGCCTTTTTCTCTTAATGCGATAAGCTCATATTTCCATTTATCTAGCTGAGAAGTCCCAAACCGTTTTTTCTTTTTAAGCTTGCTACGGTTGATTAGTTTCACCAGTGTTTCATCGAGGTTAAAGTATTTTTGATTCATTTCACCATTCCATTTTCTGCTTCAATCATTTGCTTTTCCGTAAGAACAATAGCAATTGGTTTAACTGCTACACGGTTTCCCGAATTCGCCCCTTTTGTCATTTTATGTATGACAGGCTGGACTGATCGCGCCGTAAACAGATTCTTTTGAAGTGAATCAACTCGTTATTTGCAGGTGTATGTCTCCTATTGGTTAAGCTGCAAAGTGGTTAAAAAGGAATGCTTAATGAAATAGAAATTTCCATTAAGCATTGACGTGAAGGGATGAATAAACAATAGCTGAAGCTTTGCTTTAAACGGATTAAGATTAACGATGCTGACGCATTGAAGTGATGAATATCTAAAATATTCAAAGTGAAAGTATGCTCCATCAACTTTCGTTGATACCTATCAAAAGAGCGAGGTTGGTAGGCTTTTAGCTTCGTTGAGAATGCAACGACACATCAATTAAACATGTAACTGGATCAACCATAGCACCGTAAAACTGTTTGCGTCAACATTGCATGTAATGTTTGCAAGAAGAAGATAAAGCCATTGTTGCAGTAGTCTCCGCTATGTCATGTGGTACATGTACATAGCGGAGACGTGGCACAATTTCTTTTGCAAATGGCAAATAACTACACACTTTAATTTACAGACTCAACATGCAGATTAGTTTTTCTGGTAGTTCCTTATTTGCTGATTCAGTTGTTCTTCGTGGTACTGCCTTGATCTTTCTAAGGCTGATTCATTTTCACTTTTCTGCTGTCTACTTGACTGTATTTGTATCGCTTTAGCAGGTGTAAATTCTCCTAAGAGGTAACTTTGCAACAAGGTACGAAAATAGCCTACTGGGTTTTTTATGTTGTCTATTTGTCCAGAGAGTTCATCCAACAACAGTTGAATGTCTTCTTTGTTATCAACATTTGTTAGCAATGAATAAATAGAGGCTTTATGTAATCCACTTAATTGTGAAGCCCAAATATAATCATCCCTGTTTGTTGTTGTATTTTTAGTATCTTGTTTATTTAGTCTTAAGTGTTTATTTAGTAGTGGCAGGTTTTCCGTCGATGGATTATCGGGATACGGATTAACCGTAGACGGTTTTTCAGGATGCGGTTGATTCTCCCTGACTGGTGATTCATAGACGGTATATTCTGGTGATGAAAAATGTCCTTTCTCGTTCCGATGTTTTTGTCTCACAATATAACCATGACCAATAAGTTCTTTAAAAATTCGATGAACTTTATCTCGACCAGCGGGACCATTTTTAATGAAAAAGCTGATATAAAAAATCCAGTCATTGGGTTTTGCCAACATACATGCTAATAAACCTCTTGCTTCATAACTTAGGCGAACATCTTCTAAAAGATGCCGACTAATAATGGCGTAATTATCGGGTTTATTAAGTCGGTAGATTGTTTTAGTCGCCATCTTATTCTTGATTCTCCCCATCAATCATTTTGGCTATTCCTTCTGTTTTGAAGTAAACACGTCTGCCAATTTTTCTTTTTGTTGAGTTGATAGCCATTGATATATCAGACTTGGTGTTCAACGAAACACGAAGCCCTTGAGGGGATCTATCTAGTGTCTTTGCTAATGCCTCTAATGACATTAAGGGGCCATAAACATTCTGTAGGTATTTGAGCGTAGAATTCATATTTTAATCCTTTAACTATTCTTAAATAGATTTCTCTAATTATTGAATTAACTAGAGAAACCTGTCTTATTTTTGGAGGATTCAGTTATTGAGTGAATCAACTCAGTACGACTTGAATTTGCATCTGATACAGACGGAATGATGTTCCATTCATCGGCTTTCTCTAACGAGAAAATGGAACAAGGGCGTAGGTCAAACAATATGAAAGATTGATTTCTGAGTGAATTGCTTTTGCAATAGTTTGATATGCATCACTTAAAAAGTGCACATAAAAAAGATAAAAATAGAATTGTAAATTATTCAGTGAAGAAATAATTTAAAGGGTTTAGCCATCTAATAACTCGATAGCCTATAAGCAACAAGTGCTTGTTTGTAAAAGGTGTGCTCTCCAATGAAAAACTTCATTGCTCCTTTCACAAAGAGCGCGGGTGAAAGGTAAATATGCGTAACTAAATAAAAACTTTACGCTGTGTTGATTAATCTTAACATTTAGACTTTCTTTAAATCAATGCGCAATTTGTTCAAATTTTATACGCTTAGAAAATATTATAGGTCTAAATATTGGCGATCTTATCTGAAAGATTTTCTGTTCTAAGGTGTGTATAGCGTTTCAACATCTGCATGGATTTATGACCTGATATTGAGGCAACCTCCAAGTCGGATAGACCTGCTTCAACAAAACGGCTAGTCGCCTCATGGCGTAAATCATGGAATCTTAAACCTGAAATATTTGCTTTATCCAGTGCGGTATACCAAGCACTTTTAGTGTCGTAGGGTTTTCTTTTCCCATTGCGTCCTGCTTCTCCAAAAAAGAGAAATTCAGTGTCTATCGGTCTTATAGGGTGGTTTATTACTTCTTGTAGCACCTGAATAGCTTTATTCGTTAATGGAACTGTTCTTGCTGTTCCATTCTTTGTATCTGCTAAAAAAAGAGTCCGTTTTTCAAGATTGATTTGGTTACGAGTTAAATTAACAATTTCACTATGTCGCATTCCAGTATAAAGAGCTAATTTAACGATCCATGCCAACATGGGGTTACTATGGGTTTCACATGCTTCCATGAGTCTTTGTTCTTCATCTCCAACTAAGCGACGATCTCTTCCTTTTGCTGGCTTTGGTCTGCGAACATTGGATACTGGATTAACAATTATTCCCATGCCCCATTCTTTGATGGCAATAGTGTATAGATGACTTAACAGAGCAAGCTCCAATCGAACTGAGCTTGCACTTAAGCCATTTGATAAACGCATATCACGAAAATTGGCTACATGCTCTGCACCAAGAGAAGCCAAACTATATTTACCAAGATATTTACGTAAAGTATTTCCTCGTCTAATTTCTGGCTTTTGAGAGGATGGCTTTTTTAAGGGAGTTATTTCGTTGTGATAGCGTTCTAATGCTTTTTCAATGGTGGTTTTTTCTGAATGGCTTCTAGAGATATAAACACCACGAACAATTTCGTCTTCTGTTGTTCGTGACCAGTCAGTTGCATCTCTTTTAATTCGGAATGTTTTAGTGACTAATGGGTTCCCTGTAATACGGATAATTGCTTTCCAAGAACCTGATTTAGTCTTAACAATGGTAGCCATAAAGTGTACCTCGCATCTGAGCAGTGTACCTTCATTGTACCTTTTTGACGAAAAAACAAAAAATGGATTTTTTGCAAAACAGTGAAACTTACTATAAGCCACTGTTTTGTAAAAAGAAATAATGGTGCCCAGGGCCGGAATCGAACCGGCACGGTGTTGCCACCGAGGGATTTTAAGTCCCTTGCGTCTACCAATTTCGCCACCTGGGCAGATGGTCTTACCTTTTTCAAACAATTTAAAAGTAGACG
>Ga0256834_1000780_pt1 | contig 22459 bp, 21 predicted proteins | sample 4281140metaG_FD_190536 | JGI IMG/M metagenome (GOLD analysis project Ga0256834, IMG submission 190536) | Hydrothermal vent microbial communities from East Pacific Rise, Pacific Ocean - 4281-140 | ecosystem: Environmental > Aquatic > Marine > Hydrothermal vents | place: Pacific Ocean: East...
TGGGATGCTTTGATTGGAGACGGGAAAGCTATAGATACCACCAAATATTTTGTAATCGCTACGAACGTAATCGGTAGTTGTTTCGGTTCAACCGGTCCTATGAGTCCGATTTATCCCGGAAGCAATGAAAGGTACAGACTTAAATTCCCTGTAATTACTATAAAAGATATGGTAAAAGCTCAAAAAATTCTTTTGGACTCTTTGGGAATTAAAAATCTTCTTGCCGTAGTAGGCGGAAGTATGGGAGGAATGCAGGCTTTAAGGCTTGCGGTTGATTATCCGGGCTTTGCAAAATACGTAATTCCTATCGCCACAACGTATCAGACGAAACCTTATGTTATCGCTATAAATAAAGCGATGATGGAAGCCGTTAGAGCCGATAGCGAATTTAAAAACGGAAATTACGACCCCGATATTATTAAAGAAAAGGGTCTAAAAGGCCTTGCCGCGGCAAGAATGATCGGATATCTGAATTATATTTCACCGGCCACTTTTGAGAAAAAATTCGGAAGAGAATACGTAAAAACTGACGGAATGTTCGAGCTATTCGGTAGATTTCAGGTTGAATCTTATCTTGAATACAACGGAGCCAATTTTCCTAAGTGGTTTGATCCTTTGAGTTATATTTATCTTTTAAAGGCAATTTCTCTTTTTGATATAAGCAGAGGCTTTAATTCGCTTGATGATGCTTTTTCGCAAATAAAAGATAACCTCTATTTAATCTCTTTTTCCGGAGATACGTTATTCTTTCCTCAGGAGATGAGAGATATCAAAAAATATATGGATAAAGTGGGCGGTAAATGCCAATATTATGAAATTGATAGCGATTACGGGCATGATAGCTTTTTGGTCGAAGTTGATAAATTCGACTTTTTAATCAGCGATATTTTAAAAGGAGAACTTGATGCAAGATTTTGAAAAAAAACTTGAAGAAGCTAAAAAACTTCTTGAAAAATTAAACGACCCTGAAATTACGCTTCATGAAGCAATGGAGACATACAAAAAAGGTATCAAGCTTTTAGAAGAAGCGACTAAAATGATAGAAGAAGCCAAACTTCAATTTCAAGAGATAAAATGAATATCGCAATAATGCAATCGGACTCTTTGCCTCTTGATAAGGCGAAAATCAACTATTTTCTTTCACAAGCAAGAAAAGAAAAGGCTAAAATTTTCGTATTGCCCGAATATGTGTTAAACAGGTTTTTTAAAGAGCTTGAAAAAATGCCTTTAGGGTTTATAAAAAAACAGACTTCTCATCAGGTTAAATTATTAAAAAAATTAAGCGAAGTGTATGATATGACGATAATCGCGCCTTTGATAATGGTAAAAGGCGATAATGTGTATAAAGTAATAGGAAAATTTTATAAAAATAGCGTCAGATATTATTACTCGCAAGTTTTTATGCCTTATTCTCATTGGAACGAAGATAAGTTTTTTTCAAAAAAAGAAAACAAGCCTATGGTTTTTAGTGTAGGAAATATAAGATTCGGTGTGATGTTCGGATTTGAAAGTCATTTTGATAATTTTTGGGAATATTTTAGGGATAAAAAAGTCGATTGTATTTTGATTCCGAGCGTCGGGACGTTCGGTTCGCACAAAAGATGGTTTGAAATGCTTAAAAGCAGGGCTTTTATGAATAATATGTATGTTGTAAGGGTCAATAGAGTCGGAACTTTTGAAGATTGGGAGTTTTACGGCAACTCTTTTGTAATAGACCCTGAGGGAGAGTGTGTGAATATGCTCGGTTCAAGCGAAGAGATGGCTATAAGTGATATAAAAAAAGAAAAAGTTAAAGAGGCGAGAAAAGAGTGGAAATTTTTAAAACTTTATAAAAATATAGAGTTTTAATCGAAAATTTCCAATATCTCATAAGCCGTATTTCTTTTAGCAGGAATTTCTCCTACGTCTTTGATTAATCTTATCATCTCTTCTTGATTCATTCTGTTTTGAGCGCCGGCACTTCTGACTACGTTTTCTTCCATCATCGTAGAGCCCAAATCGTTTGCGCCGTAAAGCAGCGCCATTTGCCCTATGTAGCTGCCTTGTGTTACCCATGAGCTTTGAATATTTTTGAAATTATCAAGAAATAGCCTTGCTACGGCCAAATATCTTAAATATCTGTTCGAAGAAGTTTTATGGGTTACTATTCCTTCTTTCATGAGCTGAGTGTTATACGGCTGAAAAGACCACATTATAAAAGCTCTAAATCCTCCGGTTTGGTCTTGAAGCTCTCTAATCATATTCCAATGCTCCACAACTTCTTCAACCGTCTCTACAGTTCCGAACATCATAGTAGCTGTCGTTTTCATTCCTATTTCGTGAGCTGTTTTATGTATTTCAATCCATCTTTTGGAGTCTATTTTTTTAGGAGCGATAATGTCTCTTACTCTATCACTAAGTATTTCGGCTCCGGCTCCCGGAATTGAGCTTAGACCTTTTTCTTTTAATCTCTCAAGTACTTCTTTTATCGAAATTTTCGATACTTTTGCAATATAATCGATTTCCGGTGCACTGAATCCGTGAATTGTAATTTGAGGATATTTTTTATGGATATGCTCTACAAGACTTTCGTAATAGTCTATTTTCAAATTCGGATGAACGCCTCCTTGAAAAAGAATCTGAGTACCTCCGATTTCAAGCAGTTCGTCAATTTTTTTATCTATTTCTTCGAAGCTTAGAATATATGCGTCTTTGTCTTTTTTGTGTCTGTAAAAAGCGCAGAACTTACAATCCACCCAGCATATATTGGTATAGTTTATGTTTCTATCTACTATAAAAGTTGTGATTTTTTTAGGGTGTAGTTCTCTTTTTTTCGCAAGAGCCATTTCTCCGAGTGTTCTTAAATCTTCGTTTTCAATTAAATTTATTGCATCTTTTTTAGAAAGCCTCAATTTTTCTCCTTAATATCCGATAATTTAGTAACTATAATAGCAAAAAAGGGAAAGTTATGGAAGAAATGATTAAAGAAATAGCAAATAAAACTATGAAAGATTTGGAAAAGGCTAAAAAACCGCCTTATCCGCTATATTACAGGGATGTTTTTAATGCGATTGCAAACGAAAAAGGAATACTTAATCAACTAAATCCTAAACTTTTATGTATAGCTCCGACTCTTGATGAGATAATACTTGCGAAAACTTCGGAAACTATCAACGAAATATCTATTCATACCAAAGATATAAAAAACGATTCAAGAGAGATAATAGACGAAGTAAACGTAGCCGATGCTGATGAGATAAAAGAGATGGTTATTAAATTTTCCGCCAATTTGATAGAAAAAGTTAATCAAATGGAAGCGAGAATTCAAGAGCTTCAAACCGAACTTGATAAAGCTTATAAAGAGCTTTTGATAGACCCTTTGACAAAAGTATATAATAGAAAAGCGCTCGAAAAAGATTTGGGTGAAATTTTAGAAAAAGGAAAAGATAGGGACCTTGATTTGGTGATAGCTATCGTAGATATCGATAATTTCAAAATGGTAAACGATAAATACGGACATTTGGTGGGAGATTTTGTTTTAATCAAGCTTGCAGATACGATGAAAAGTTTAATTAGAAAAAGTGACAAAATCTACAGATACGGGGGTGATGAATTTATAATCGTATTTAATCGTTCAAATCTTGAAAACGCCGAAAAAAGTATTGAGAGAATTATTTACAAAATTTACCGCACGACCTTAAAATATAAAGAAAATTATATTAAAATTACGATATCTGCCGGAATTACTCAACACAGAGCCGGTGACACAATCGAATCAATTATAAAAAGAGCCGATGAGGCGCTATATAAAGCGAAGGTGGAAAAAAACGGCTATAAAATTTTGTAAGGAGAATAATGAGTGTTTTTGATGCGGTAATTATCGGTATTACGCTTATTTTGGCGATTAAAGGTTTTTTTAACGGTTTTATAAAAGAAATAGCTGGACTTGTCGGAATTGTCGGCGGGCTTATTTTGGCAAGTAAGTTTTATCATCAAGTTGGAGTTTATATCAATCAAAACCTTTTTGCTATTCCGAACAAATCAGCAATAGATTTGGTAGGTTTTATCGCAGTATTCGTCGGTTTTTGGTTGTTTGCCGTATTTGTTGGATTTTTGCTTGCTAAAATTTTAAAATTAAGCGCTCTTGGCGTGTTTGATAGAATCTTGGGATTTGTTTTTTCGGGAGCTAAATTTTTCGTTTTGATAGCGGTGATAATCGCGCTTTTATATCAAGTGAAATTCGTACGTGAAAAAATGCATGAATATACTCAAAAAAGTCTTGTTTATCCCGTGCTTTTAAAAGTGGGAGAAAAGATTATAAATATTAGCCCTCAAGATTTAGAAAAAGTCTCTAAAAATGTTAAAATTCCAATAAAGTAATCCTAAAAGGAGATTGATGTTTTCAAATGAATACGTAAAACAAAGAATGGCGAAAGCCGAAAAATTAAAAGAAGCGGGAATCAACCCATACGGGCATAATGCAAAAAGAGATACTAAAATCGCTGAATTTTTAGAAAAAAACAAAGACGTTTTCGAGCTCGAAAACAAAAGAGACGAAAATCGTAAGTTTACGGTTACCGGAAGAGTTAAGTTTTTGAGACTTATGGGTAAAGCCGCGTTTTTTAAATTTGAAGACGAAAGCGGTATTTTACAGGCATATATGAGCAAAAACGACTTGGGAGATAAATTTAATCTTCTTAAAAAAACATTGGAAGTGGGTGATATCGTAGAAGTTACCGGGTATCCTTTTGTAACGAAAACCGGAGAGCTTAGTATTCACGCGGATGATGTGAGAATCTTAACAAAAGCGATTCATCCTCTACCTGAAAAATTCCACGGACTTCAAGATATCGAAACGAAATATCGCCAAAGATATCTTGATATGATTATGAATAAAGAGACGAGAGACAGATTCAAATTAAGAAGTCAAATCGTTAGTTTGGTAAGAGAATTTTTCTTGAAAAAAGGATTTTTGGAAGTTGAAACTCCTATGCTACATACTGTTGTAGGCGGAGCGAATGCAAGACCTTTTATGACTCACCATAACGCTCTAGATATCGATATGAATCTAAGAATCGCACCTGAACTTTTCTTAAAAAGACTTATTGTAGGCGGATTCGAAGCGGTATTCGAGCTAAACAGAAACTTCAGAAACGAAGGAATCGACCACACTCACAATCCTGAATTTACAATGATCGAGTTTTATTGGGCGTATCATACTATGGAAGATTTGATGAAACTTACACGCGAGCTGTTTGATTATCTGTTTGAAAAATTGAATCTTCCTAAAAAACTTCAATACGGAGATATGGAAATAGATTTTGACGATTGGAAAACAATCACTTATAAAGATGCGCTCGTTAAAATCGGCGAAGTACCTGAAGATATACTTGAAGATGTGGAAGCTATGAAAAAATACCTAAAAGATGCCGGAGTTGAAATAGAAGAGCATATCGATTCAAAAGGCAAACTTTGGGCGGAACTATTTGACGAGTTCGTAGAATCAAAACTTATCAATCCTACGTTCGTAACTGAATTTCCTATTGAAATTTCGCCTCTTGCAAGAAGAAGTGACGAAAATCCTGAATTTGCAGAGAGATTCGAATTGTTTATCGCAGGGCGCGAAATAGCAAACGGATTTAACGAGCTAAACGATCCTCTTGATCAATACGAAAGATTTAAAGCTCAGCTTGAGGCTAAAGCCAAAGGTGATGAAGAGGGTATGGATATGGATTACGACTATATCCGTGCACTTCAATACGGAATGCCTCCGACAGCTGGTGAAGGTATAGGAATCGACAGACTTGTGATGCTTTTGACAAACTCACATTCAATTAAAGATGTGATTTTATTCCCGACAATGAAACCTAAAAAAGAGATTAAAGACGAAGATGACGTTAAATAAAGAAAAGGAGATTATATGAGTTTACTTAAAAATTACGATCAAGACGTTTATTCAATCTTGGAAAAAGAGCTTGAGAGACAAACGAATCATCTTGAAATGATCGCTTCTGAAAACTTCACTCTTCCTGAAGTTATGGAAGCTATGGGAAGCGTTTTTACAAATAAATACGCTGAAGGATATCCCGGAAAAAGATATTACGGCGGATGTGAATATGCGGATATGATCGAACAACTTGCAATTGACAGAGCAAAAGCGCTTTTCGGATGCGAATACGCAAACGTTCAACCGCACTCGGGAAGCCAAGCAAACGGAGCTGTGTATGTTGCGCTGATGAAACCTCTTGAAAAACTTTTAGGAATGGACTTAAGCAACGGAGGACACTTAACTCACGGTGCGAAAGTAAACTTTTCAGGTAAACATTATCACTCTTTCTCTTACGGAATCGACGAAAAAACAGGTAGAATCGATTATGATAGAGTAAGAGATATCGCTAAAATAGTAAAACCTAAAATGTTAGTTTGCGGTGCGAGTGCGTATCCAAGAGAAATAGATTTTGCAAAATTCAAAGAAATTGCTGATGAAGTAGGTGCTATTTTAATGGCGGACGTTGCACATATCGCAGGTCTTGTGGTTGCTGGTGAGCATCCGAATCCTTTCCCTCATTGTGACGTTGTGACAACTACGACTCACAAAACTTTAAGAGGACCAAGAGGAGGACTTATCCTAACAAACAACGAAGAATACGCTAAAAAAATCAATAGCGCAATCTTCCCTGGAATCCAAGGAGGACCGCTTGTACACGTAATCGCGGCAAAAGCGGTAGGATTTAAGATGAATCTTCAAGATAGCTGGAAAGATTATGCAAAACAAGTAAAAGCAAACGCAAGAGCGCTTGCTGAAGTATTGCTGGAAAGAGGTTATGACCTTGTAAGCGGCGGTACTGATAATCACCTTGTACTTGTAAGTTTCTTAAATAAAGAATTCAGCGGTAAAGAAGCCGAAGAGGCACTCGGAAGAGCCGGAATTACTGTAAATAAAAACACTGTTCCTGGTGAGAAAAGAAGTCCTTTTGTAACTTCAGGTATCAGAATCGGAAGCCCGGCTCTTACGGCAAGAGGTATGAAAGAAGAAGAGTTCAGATTTATAGCGAACAAAATCGCAGATGTTCTTGATGATATTTATAACCTCGAACTTCAAGATAAAGTTGCGGCAGAACTTAAAGAACTTGCAAGCAAATTCGTAATTTACGACAGACCTACTTATTAATTTTTTCCCCTATTTGGGGGCATAAAAAGGAGACGTTTTGGCTTATAACGTAGATATCGCAATGATAAAAATGAATAGAAACTACTACTTCGAATATAAAGGTAAAATCGTTACCAAAATCAACTACAAAGGCAGAACTTTTTTCGATAAGTACGAAAAAATAGAAAGACCTTTAACTCTTCAAGTAATGAACGAACATATCGAAAGAAAAAAAATCATAGCTCACGATTTAATCAACAGACAAAGAAATATCGTTGAAAATATCGTTTTTGATTATAACGGAATAGACCCGGAGAGATTTTGGAATAGGGCGAGTTTGCTTTTAAGAGAAGAGGGATTTTTGAATTTTACTGCGTATCACTCCAAAACAAGAGGTCATTTACATCTTTATATCCACAAAGGACATACGACCGTTGCAGAAGCAATCCAGCTTGGAAAAGCTCTTTCGATGAAACTTGCGACGAAATTGCCTAAGCAATGGAGAGTTTTTCCAACTGACGAGTTGCCAAGCGAGTTTAATATCTTAAACCTGCCTTATGAACTATATAAAAAAGAAAGAGGAGCTTCTTGGGCTCGACATATGTAAGGAGTAACAATGAAAAATGACGATTTATTAAATATCAATTCTAAAAAGGATATGAAAAAGCCTCTGATTTACGCGGCTATAGGATTTTTGATTTTTATAATTATAGTAATTGCCGTGGCTATTTTTCAAAATATGAGCAGCGGAAAAAATAACGAAATATTACCGCCTCAACCAAAAACTGAAAAAGAGATTAAACCTCAAGAAGAGTTTAAACCGCTACCGATTGAGACGGCAAATGAGAATACGGCTAATCAAAACGCAAATCAAAATGAAAATCAAAACGTTAATGAAAATACTCAAAATAACGCAAATACAAATACTAACGCTCAAACACCGGCTGCAACTCAAACTAATACGACTCAAAACAACACTCAAACTCAAAAACCTAAACCTCAAATAACTCAAGAGCCGGTTAAAAACGTAAAACCTCAAGCAAAAGAGCAAAAAACTCAAAAAATCACAAAAAAACCCGTAAAAGTAACAAAACCTGCGGTTACTGCGAAACCTAAAAAAGTTGCGTACGGAAAATATTACGTTCAAGTAGCGGCACTTCTTAGAAACGCAAAACCTAATAAAAAATTCTTGGCATTGCTAAAAAAATACGGATTTAATTACAAATACATTCATACGTATATCGTAAAAAACGGCGAAAAAATCAAAGTTACGAAAATTTTGGTAGGTCCTTATAAAACAAGAAGCGATGCTAAAAGAGCACTTGCTAAAATCAAAAGAGAAGTAACTCAAAACGCATTTATTTATAAGGCGAAATAATGGTTTTTGATAAGTTTTTAGTTGATGAGTTTTCACCGATTGCAATTTATAATACCCTCTCTTCTCTTTTTCCGAGCGAGAGAATGTTTCTTTTCGAAAGTGTTATAAACAATACCGACGGAAACTACTCTTTTATTTTTATAGGCGAAAAAGAGAGAGTATCGTATAAAGATTATAAAACTTACTATTTTGACGGAGAAAAAGAGGAAGTTTTAGATAAAGACCCTTTTTCTTTTTTTAAAGAGTACTATTCGAAAATCGACAAAGAAAAATATAAAAAACTCTCTCGTGAACTAAAAATCGGTTTTGTTGACGGATTTGTCGGGTATATCGGTTATGATATGGTAAAAGTTTTCGAGCCTGTCTTAAAGCCCGTAATGGATAATTTAAAAGATGAAACCGATATTCCCGACCTTTATTTGATAAGACCTAAAATAGTCGTAGGTTTTTCTCATAAATCTTCGGAACTTACGGTAATAATCAATGACGAAAAGTACGAAAAACACCTTTATGTCATAAGAGATTCGATAAACTCGACTTATAAACACCTACCTATTAAGCCGGCTAAAATCTTAGAAGAGCCTAAATTCGTATTTAGTAAAGAAAAATTTTTTGAAATGGTAAAAAACGCCAAAGAGAACATCAAAGCCGGAGATATATTCCAAATCGTACTTTCAAACAGATTAAAAGTAAAAGCGATAGTCGATAGATTCAGTTTTTATAGAAAACTTCGAAGTAAAAACCCGTCTCCATATTTATATTATTTGGATATTGACGATTTTGCTATTGTAGGAAGTTCTCCTGAGGTAATGGTAAGATTAAATGACGATTTAATCTTGCTAAGACCGATAGCGGGAACAAGAAAAAGAGGCGCGACGCTCAAAGAAGATTTGGAAATGGAACATGATATGATAAACGACCCTAAAGAAGTCGCGGAACATATCATGCTCGTTGACCTCGGAAGAAACGATGTAGGTCGTGTAGCAAAAGCCGGGAGTGTGAAAGTCGAAGAGCTTATGAGGGTTGAGAGATATTCTCACGTTATGCATATGGTAAGCGACGTCGTAGGCGAACTTGATAGCAAATACGATATGTTCGATTTATTTAAAGCGACTTTCACCGCCGGTACGATGACCGGAGCTCCTAAAATTAAAGCGATGGAGCTAATAGCAAAATACGAAGGTCTAAAAAGAGGATATTACGCCGGAAGTATAGGATATTTCGGTTTTGACGGAAATATGGATAGCGCAATTACAATAAGAACGGCTCTTATAAAAGATGACGAAGTGATTTTTCAAGCCGGAGCCGGTGTAGTTGCGGATAGCAAGCCTGAACTCGAATACAAAGAGGTCAATAACAAACTCGGAGCGTTGGTTGCCACTCTAAAGGATTTAGATGGGGGTAATTAGAAGTTTTCAAGGTAAAAAAGTTTATTATAAACCTCAAGGTTTTTTAGACGCCGAAGCGGTAGGAGAGATTATCACTCCCGCCGATATTTCGCTTTTTGAAAAAAAAGGCGTCAAATACGTAAGTATCGATTTTTCAAAAATCATAAGTGCGAATATGAACGCCATTCGGTTTATGAACGATATCTTCGAAATGCTTTATAAAAAAAATATCGAAGGTTGTATTTTTAATGCAAACAAAAACATAAAAACGATTATCGGTAATTTAAAAAACTGCTTTTTTCACTTTTTCGAAAACGAACATATAGAAAAAATATTTTGCGATGATGACTATAGAGAGGAAAAGCCAATTTATCTTTGTTGTATAAAAGACGACCAAAACAAAAATATGTTAATTTATTATCTTGTTAAAAAAGGTTATAACCCCAAGGTTATTAACAACGAAGAGGAAGGCAAAGACGGCGTAATTATTAAAGAATCGTTTGTTACTAAAATTTCGAATAGAGTGGGAGCGGTCGTAAAAAACGGGGTTGTTTATTTTTATTTCGATAACTTTTTGGACGCAAGTCTTCCGAATATGTTCGATATAGAATATTTCAGGCGTAATTTATTAATCGGATTTAGGGTTTTTGTATTTGATATGAACCAAGTAAAAGGTCTAAACGTTCATGCCGTCAGGTTTTTAAGTAAGCTTGGGGTCGAAGGTGCCGAATACGGAGCTCTTTTGGCGATTGTAGGATTAAATGCGAAAAATATACAAAAAAATCTTTTGGAAGATTTGGAAGATGTCGGGTTTATGTTTTTTGCAAATGAAGAAGAGCTTTTAAATTCCGAAGAGTATAAAGACGCTCTTGAATCAAACGACGTTATTTATAAAAGAGCCAAAAAAATCACCAAAGATTTCGTAAAAATATTGCCGTATTTCGTAAACGCAACTATTTCGACCGTTGAGCTTATGACGGGAGTTACTGCGACAAAAGAGCCTCCTAACATCAAAGAAGTCACTCTTGATACGAGTAAAGATTACGTAGCGAGCTCTATCGGGTTTTACGGAGATAACGACGGAGTTATGATTTTGATTTTTACAGAAAAATTATCACGAAGAATTAGTAAAATTTTGCTTGGAGAAGAGTACCAAAGCAAAGAAGATTTAGTCGATATGGTCGGTGAGTTTGCGAATATAATAGTAGGTAACGTAAAAAGAGAGCTTAAAAAATACGATGTCGATATTAATCTTACGCTTCCGAAAGTTTTTGACGAAATAGAAAACTTACAAAATATCGTCGTTAATAGAAAAGGTATTGAGGTTAAATTTTATTTTGACGGGGAAGAGTTTTATTTTTATCTTATCAGATAAGGAGAGAGATGTTTTTGATATTCGGAGACCCTGTAAGTCACAGCAAGTCGCCTTTGATGCATAATTATTTTTTTAAAAAAGAAAAAATTGACGAATGTTACGGCAGATATCATCTAAAAGAGGGCTCTAAAATTATTGAAAAATTTAAAGAGCTGAAAATAAAAGGTGCGAACGTTACAGTGCCTCATAAAGAGTGGGCGTTTAAGTTATGCGATGAAGTCAGAGGTATTGCAAAAGAGATAGGAGCGGTCAATACTCTTGTAAAAGAGGGAGATAAAATAATAGGCTATAATACCGACGCTCCCGGATTTTTAGAAGCTATAAAGGAGTTTGATTATAAAAGTGTGCTTATTATCGGTGCGGGCGGTACGGCTAAGGCTTTGAGTCTTGTATTGCCGCAAGCCGATATTCTAAACCGCTCGGTAAACAGACTTGAATATTTCAAACAAAAAAACAAAAAAACCTTTACCTGGGATAATATCGATAATTTCAAATACGATTTGATAATCAATACCACTTCAGCCGGTCTAAACGACGATAATCTTCCCGCACCAGAAGAGATTTTAAATAAACTTTTTTCAAATGCGAAATATGCCGTTGACGTAATTTACGGAAAAGAAACGCCGTTTTTAGCGCTTGCTAAAAAATATAATCTCAAAACCAAAACGGGACTTGATATGTTGGTATATCAAGGCGTATTGGCAATGGAGTATTTTTTGGGAAAAGAGTTAAAAAGAGAAGAAGCGGCGAAGATTTATTTTGAAATTCTTAAGGATTAGGCTCTTCTTTTAGTTCCATTTGAGCCCCTAAGGCTCTGAATTTTTCAAGCAATTTTTCATAACCTCTAAAAAGATGATAAATTCTATGTACTTTCGTTTCACCCTCGGCTATGAGTCCGGCTAAAACGAGTGCCGAGCTTGCTCTAAGGTCAGTTGCCATTACATCGGCTCCTATGAGCTCTTTCGGGCCGTAAATAGTTGCGATTTTGCCTTGAATTCTTATATCCGCTCCGAGTCTGTTTAGTTCCGGCACGTGCATAAAGCGGTTTTCGAAAAGTCTCTCTTCAATAATACTAACGCCCTCAGCTTGAGTTGCAATCGCCATAAACTGAGCTTGCATATCCGTAGGGAATCCCGGATATTCGGTAGTAGAAATATTTACCGGTTCTATTTTTCTTGCCGGTTTTATCGTAATTTCGTCGTTATTAATTTCCGTTGCGAATCCCATTTGGTTTAGCTTTATCAAAATACTCTCCAAATGGTTCGGATTTGCTTTTTTAATCGTTATTTGAGAATTTGTAATAGCTCCGGCACAAAGGTAAGTTCCGGCTTCTATTCTATCCGGGATTATTCTTGCGGTTTTAAAATCCAAAAGTTCTCCGTCAGTTCCGGTTATTAAAATCTCATCACTGCCTATACCTTCTATTTCTACGCCTGCGTTTTGTAATATTTCGCAAAGCTGTACGACTTCAGGCTCTTTTGCGGCATTGATTATTCTTGTTTTTCCTTTAGCAAGAGCAGCCGCCATAAGGATATTTTCCGTACCAGTAACGGTTACTTTATCAAAAACGATATCACTGCCCGTTAACTTTCCTCTTGCGTGAATATAACCGCCCTCTATCGTAATATCCGCTCCCATTCTCTCAAGTGCTTTTAGGTGTAAATCCACCGGTCTTGCACCTATTGCACATCCTCCGGGCAGCGAAACTTTACACTCTCCGAATCTCGCAAGCAGCGGACCGAGTACCAAAATCGAAGCCCTCATCGTTTTTACTATTTCATAAACCGCGGTTGTGTTGTTGATTGTGGAGGTGTCGATTTTTAAAGTGTTGTTTTCAAATTCAAAACTCGCTCCTAAAATTTTCAAAAGCTTAAGAAGCGTCTTAACGTCTGCAACTTCCGGGACGTTTGTGAGTGTCGGTTCGTTTTTTGCCAAAATAGTAGCCGCTATGGCCGGAAGTGCCGAATTTTTGGCTCCGCTAATATCGATAGAGCCGCTAAGCTTTGGTGTTTGGTAGATATGCAGGTACTTATACATTTTCGAAACTTCTTAGCATTTTTATCTCTTCCGGCCATAATTCGGGCTCGATTGTTTCAAGTACCAAAGGTATGTTGTCGATTCTTTCATCTTGCATTATAAATTTAAACGCATCGATTCCTATTTCGCCTTTTCCTAAAGAGTGGTGTCTATCTACACGACTTGCGAATTTGGCTTTTGAGTCGTTTATATGCATTCCTTTTAGGTATTTAAAACCTACTATTTCATCAAATTCTTTCATTGTCGCTTCGTATGCTTCTTTTGTTCTGATATCGTATCCGGCGGCAAATATATGAGCCGTATCGATACATACTCCGATTCTCTCTTTATCTTCAACTTTGTCGATAATATACGCCAAATGTTCGAATTTATATCCCAAGTTACTACCTTGTCCGGCAGTCGTTTCGATAACGAAAACGCAACTTTCCGTCTCTTTTATTGCGTGATTTACACTCTCGCTTATCAAATCAAGACACTCTTCTTCACTAATTTTTTTAAGATGACTGCCGGGGTGGAAGTTTAGATACTTAAGTCCCAACTGCTCGACTCTTCTTGCTTCGTCAATAAAACTCTCAAGCGATTTTTCTCTTTTTTCGACTTCCGGATGTCCTAAATTGATAAGATAACTATCATGAGGCAAAACGGCATCGGCATTGAATCCGTGCTCTTGCATCCATTCTTTAAATTTTGTAATACTTTTTTCGCTTAGAGGTTTTGCAAACCATTGTCTTTGGTTTTTAGTAAAAAGCGCAAATCCGTTAGCGCCGATTTCTACGGCGTTTTTAACGGCGTTTTCGACACCTCCCGCGGCGCTTACGTGGGCTCCGACATACTTCATACGTTTCCTTTTTTTCGAAAGTTTATATTTTTTATGTTTCTTTTGTGTTAATTACGCAAGTTTAGGCCATAAAAGTTTGCCGTTTGGATTTGCGACCATATGGATATGCAAATGAAAAACTTCTTGTCCTGCACCTTTTCCGTTGTTTGTGATTAATCTGTAATCGGTAATATTAAGCTCTTTTGCCACTTCTTTTATAAATTCAGCCATTTCAGGTAGTAATTCCACAGGTGTGGAGTCGAATTTTTCATAATGCTCTTTAGGGATGATAAGCACGTGAATAGGTGCTATTGGATTGATATCGTGAAATGCTAAAAATTTATCGTTTTCCAAAACTTTATTGCTCGGAATCTCACCATTTACGATTTTACAGAAAATACACTCCATTGAAAGGCTCCTTTTTTTTTGGTATTATATCCAAAAATTTTAAGGAGTTTTGGTGGATTTAAGCGAGATTAGCAAAGCGCTGAGTTTGGATGAACTTGAAAAAATCAGAGTTAAACTGCTTGGTAAAAACGGAATTATCACTCAAAAATTTAAAGAGCTTAAAAATTTAGCTCCGGAAGAGAAAAAAAAGGTCGCAAAAGAGCTTAACGAATTAAAAGAAAAAGCTCTCGATTTAATTGCTCAAAAAAAACAAGAGCTTGAAGAAAAACTACTTGAAGAGAAATTAAAACTCGAAAAAATCGACGTTACCTTATTCAATCCCAAACCTACGGGTGCTATACATCCTATTACGGATACTATGAATAAAATTATCGAATTTTTTACAAGAATGAATTTTGCTGTTGAAGTAGGGCCGTTGGTGGAAGACGATTTTCACAATTTCGAAGCCCTGAACCTACCGAAATATCACCCTGCAAGAGATATGCAAGATACTTTTTATTTCAAAGACGGAAGTCTTCTTAGAACTCACACTTCTCCCGTACAAATAAGAACTATGCTAAAACAAAAACCGCCTATTAGAATTATAAGTCCGGGAGCTGTTTTCAGAAGAGATTACGACTTAACACATACGCCTATGTTTCATCAGGTAGAGGGGCTTGTGGTAGATGAGAAAGGAAAAGTGAGTTTTGCGAATTTGAAATTCATACTCGAAGCGTTTTTGGTTCATATGTTCGGGGATGTAAAGGTTAGATTCAGACCTTCGTTTTTCCCGTTTACGGAACCGAGTGCCGAAGTTGATATCAGTTGTATATTCTGTGAAGGAAAAGGATGTAGGGTGTGTTCGCAAACCGGATGGCTTGAAGTATTGGGGTGCGGTGTTGTCGACCCTAACGTATTCAAAGCCGTAGGATATGAAAACGTTAGCGGATATGCATTCGGTCTTGGGGTTGAGAGATTTGCGATGCTTTTAAATAAAATTAACGACTTAAGAAGTATGTACGAGGGAGATATCAGACTAATGGAGCAGTTCAAATGATAGTGACAAGAAGATGGCTTGAGGAATTTATCGATTTAGACGGAATTTCAACTGAAGAGATAATTAATACGCTAAATAGAATCGGACAAGAGGTAGAGGGATATAAAAAAATCGAAGTGCCTCAAAACGTTGTAATGGGAGAGGTTATCGAGTGTCATAAACATCCCGATGCCGATAAATTAAACGTTTGTAAAGTAAATGTGGGAGATGAAGAGCTACAAATCGTTTGCGGAGCAAGCAACGTAGCGGCAGGACAAAGAGTACCTGTTGCCAAAATCGGAGCGGTACTTCCGGGAGATTTTAAAATCAAAAAAGCGAAACTCAGAGGAGTTGAGAGTTTCGGTATGATTTGTGCAGCAAGAGAAATCGGACTTCCTGATTTTCATGAGGGAATTTTGGTAATGGACGATTCTTTAGGAGAGCTGAAAATCGGAGAATATGCAGGAAAATATCTAAATGATGAGGTTATCGAGCTTGGAGTAACTGCGAATAGAGGCGATTGTTTTAGTATTTACGGAATCGCAAGAGAGCTTAGTGCCGGATTAAATAGAGATTTAAAAAGCCTTGAATTCGAATGTGAAGAGTTACAAGAGGGTATCGGTAGAATAGTAAAAGTGGAAAAAAACGAAGCCAAACACTCTTCTCATTTAATAAGAGCGTTTGAAGGAAAAATAAATTCTAAACTAAAAATCGACTACAGACTCGCTCTTGTAGAACTTGAAGCCAAAAGCGAATTCGATAAATTTATAAAATATGCAATGCACGCAACGGGAGTGCTTCTTGTCGGAGGTAACGTAGGAAGTATCGAGCTTGACGATGAGGACGGAGTTGACGTATTTAAGTGTTACGGAAAATATTATGTGGGTATCAGAAACGAAATAAATGTAGAAGAGAGCGGGAAATATATCGTAAATGCCAACTATATCGACCCTAAATATGTCAGTGAAATCGTCTTTTTGAAAAATCTCAAAACGGATGATTATTTCTTCCGTGCGAGCAGAGGAAGCGAGCCGAATTTGAGATTCGGAGTCGATTATTTACTTAATGAACTTGACTTGCCTGTATTTAGCGGGGATATTGACCTCTCAATCGATATGAAAGAGAAAATTATCAATGTAGATATTGACGAGCTTAATTCTATTATCGGGGAAAATATAGATGAGAAAAAGATAGTTGAAATTCTCAAAAAATTAGGATTTTCTATCGAAGCGATTACTGAGACGAGCGTAAAAGTTAAAGTACCTCTATTTAGAAGCGATATAGAAAATATTCAAGATATCGCGGAAGAAGTTTTAAGAATTTACGGAATTGACGAAATTCCGAGTAAACCTCTTCATTTCGTAGAAGCTGACAGAACGAACGAAGTTTTGGAAAATATCGACTTTTTAAATGAATTAAAACTAAAAGCCGTGGCAAACGGATTTTATGAAGTGCTTCATTTCGTATTTGATGATAAAGATAGACTTCAAAAATACGGATTCGAGACTGTTGAAGATAATCTTGATTTGTTAAATCCGATTGTAAAAGAGCTCGATACTCTAAGAAGTACCATTCTTTTACAACTTCTTGAAGATATCGCAAGAAACAAAGCCAACGGATATAAAAGAATTTATCTTTTCAGTAGCGGTAGCGTTTATGATAAACAAAGAAACGAAAAACAAAGTATCGCTTTTGTAGTTAACGGACAAAGCGATTACGAAAATCCGGTAAATCACGGAAAACCTGCAAAAGTGGATTTTAAATTTATAGTGGATAAATTATCTCAAATTTTCGGAGATATCAAATTATTACCGAACGATTCTCATCCGATAGCGCATCCGTATCAAAACGCAAAAATTCTTAAAGACGGGAAAGTAATCGGCGTAGTTGCCAAACTTCATCCTAAAGTTGCGAAAGATTTCGAAATAGACGATACTTATTTTGCGGAAATCGAGCTTGATAAACTTGAAAAAGTTAAAAAAGAGGCCAAAGATATTATTAAATTCCCTAAAGTTACAAGAGACTTAAGTCTTGTGGTTAGTAAAGATATGAGCTATAAAGATGTAGCGGATATTATCAACTCATTAAATATTGAGGAATTAAAAGAGTTTTATCCGTTCGATATATTTGATTTGGGTGAAAATAACTCACTTTCTATCAGATTTGTGTTACAAAAAGAGGATTCTACTTTACAAGAAAAAGAAATTAATGATATAATGGAAAAAATTTTATCTGTCTTAGAAGCGAAAGGGATAAAGCTTAGATGATATTAGAGGTTATTAGCGGTAAAAAATTCGAAGAAAAATTTAAAGTAGACGCTGACAAATCAATATCGCACAGATGTGCGATTTTCTCTCTTTTAACTTCAGGTCAAAACATTATAAAAAATTATTTAAGAGCCGAAGATACTCTCAATTCTTTAAAAATCGCCGAATCTTTGGGTGCTAAAGTTGAAGATGACGGCGAAACTATTAAAATAGAAGCTCCTAAAAAACTTCAAGAAGCAAACGACGTACTATATTGCGGAAACAGCGGTACGACTATTAGAATTTATATGGGACTTTTGGCCGGAATCGACGGATTTTTCGTTTTAACCGGAGACCGATACCTTAGAAAAAGACCTATGGCAAGAGTTGCAAATCCTCTAAGAAGTATCGGTGCTAAAATTGACGGAAGAGATAACGGAAATTTAGCTCCTCTTGCTGTAAGGGGAGGAGAGCTTAAAAGCTTTGATTACGAAAGTAAAATAGCATCGGCTCAAGTTAAATCTGCGCTGATTTTAGCTGGGCTTAACGCAGATGGAGAATCTCATTATAAAGAGCCGTTTTTAAGTAGAGACCATACCGAAAGAATGCTTAAGGGAATGGGTGCGGAAATTGAGACGAAAATAAATGACGATTTGAGTTGCGAAGTATTTATAAAACCTCTTTCAAAACCACTTGAACCTCTTGTTATTACCGTACCAAACGACCCGAGCAGTGCGTTTTTCTTTGCCGTTGCCGCAGCTATAACGAAGTCGGTTGCTATTATTGAAAACGTTACATTAAATCCTACGAGAATCGAAGCTTACAAAGTACTTGAAAAAATGGGTGCGGAAATAGAATATGTCGAAAAAGAGAATAAATACGAGCCTATCGGTGATATCATCGTAAAAGGAAAAGAGTTAAAAGGCGTAGAAGTTTCGAAAAATATTCCTTGGCTTATAGACGAACTCCCGGCACTTGCAATGGCTATGGCCGTTGCCGAGGGCAAAAGCGTAGTAAAAAACGCAAAAGAACTAAGAGTAAAAGAGTCCGATAGAATCTCTACCGTAGTAAACGGACTTAGAAATTGCGGAATCGAAGCGAATGAATTTGAAGACGGATATGAAATTTTCGGCGGAACTCCTAAAAAAGCCGAAATCGACTCACACGGCGACCATAGAATCGCTATGAGTTTTGCGATTTTGGGACTTCTTTGCGGCATGAAAATTGACAAAGCCGAAAGTATCAATACTTCTTTTCCCGGATTTTTCGAACTCTTTTCTAAAATAGCAGACTATAGGATAATAGATGAAAATTGAAAAAGCTAAAAGTTACGGGTTTTGTTTTGGAGTTAGAAGAGCTGTAGAAATTGCTGAAAACTCTCAAAATGCCGTAACTTTAGGACCTCTTATTCATAATCCTCTTGAAATTCAAAGGCTTGCTGAAAATTATAATGTCAAATATGTAAATGATATCGACGATATTAATGAAAACATCAAAAGAGTGATTGTCAGAACTCACGGAATTCCTAAAGACAAACTTCAAAAACTAAAAGAGAAAAACGTAGAAGTGATAGACGCTACTTGTCCTTTTGTTAAAAAGCCTCAAGAAATAGTCGAAGAGATGAGTAAACAAGGGTATGATATTGTTATTTTCGGAGACAAAAACCATCCTGAAATCAAAGGTGTTATGAGCTATGCCGTTCACGATAGAGTCTATGTGGTTTTGACTCCGGATGAATTAAAAGATAAAAGATTAAGAGAAAAAATAGCCACCGTCGCGCAAACTACGAGAAAACTTAGCGATTATTTGAAAATTACCAATTATTTGATTGAAAATTATAAAGAAGTTAGAGTTTTCAATACCATTTGCAACGCGACATTCGAAAATCAAGACGCCGTAAGAGAGCTAAGTAAAAGAGCGGATATAATGATTATTGTAGGCGGTAAAAACTCTTCGAATACCAAACAACTTTATAATATCGCAAAAGAGAATTGTGAGAGTTATTTAATCGAAAGCGAAGACGAACTAAACCCCGAGTGGTTTAAAAACAAAAAGTTGTGCGGTATTAGTGCGGGTGCTTCTACGCCTGAGTGGTTGGTTGAAAAAATAATCTCAAAGATAAAGGAAATGACATGAATGAGCTAAAAATCGGAGATGTGGTTGAGTTTCAGATTGAAAAATTGATTAAGGGGGGATTTGTAGGCAATAAGGACGGAGTTGAGTATTTTCTTCCTAAAAGCCTTAGCGGTCTAAAAGAAGACGAAAGCGTAATAGGCAAAATTATTAAAGCAAAAGTCAAGGAATTTAAGCAAAATTCGGTAGTGGTAGATAGAAAAGCGTATCTAAACGAAGTAAAAGAGAAAGTCGAAGCTTTAAAAGATAAGATTATTCCGGCAAAAGTTACAAAAGTAAAACCGAGCGGTCTTGTAATTGATATCGACGGAATCAGCGGATTTGTTCCTAAAGACGAAATTTTTTATAAAAAAATAGACCATAGAAAATATTTTGACGAGGGTGATGAGATTGAGGTCGTATTAATCGACCCTGAAAGAAGAGTTTTTTCTATTAAAAAAGCGCTTCCGAATCCATGGGAAGAAGTTAAAAACTTAAATATCGGAGATAGAATTAAAGTGACGGTATCTCATATTACCGATTACGGAGCGTTTGTAGACCTTGGAAACGGAGTGGAAGGCTTTTTACATATCAGCGAAATAAATTGGGACGGGATAAACGATTTGACGTTGGGTGAAGAAATTGAAGTGGAAATCGTTGAAATAAATCCTGAAGAAGAGAGACTAAGAGTTACAAGAAAAAATCTATTGGAAAAACCTGCAAGCAAATTCGCCGAAAAATATAACGTAGGCGATGTTGTGGAAGGAATAATCACTAAATTTATAAACGTCGGGGCTTTTGTGGAAGTGGACGGAATAAGCGTATTATTGCCTAACAAATTCGCATCTTATAAAAAAGGTGAAAAAGCGAGCGATATTTTTGAAATCGGAGATAAGCTTGAGTTTAAAGTAGTAACGATAATTCCTGAAGAAAACAAAGTTATCGTTTCAAGAAAAGATGCGATGCAAAACCCTTATGATATTTTTGCTCAAAATCATGTCGTTGGAGATGAGATTCAAGGAAAAGTTAAATATATTACTGATTTCGGTATGTTTATCGACCTTGGGGACGTAGAAGCGCTTGTTAGAAAAGAAGATTATTCAAAAGAGTACGAAATCGGCGATGATTTTATCGGAAAAATAATTGAAATTAACGGCGAAAGAATTAAGCTTAGTGAATGAAAATTATAATTGCTTCTCTTTCGCTTTTGATAGTTTTAATTCTCGGGTTTGTTTATGTTAAAATTTCAACTCCCGAAAAGTCGTTTCAAACTCAAAAAGTTGAAAAAAAAGAGAAAAAAGTTAAAGTTTTAAACGATTTTAAGCTTGAGACTAAGTATGATTTTCCGGCTCGTATAGCGTATATGAGTGTGGATTTTAGAGATTTTAGGTATATTGAAATATACAAAGTCGAAATTGACGTAAATGATAAATTTACGCTTTTTAATGTAAAAGAGCTTTTGAAATCGCAAAATATTCCGTTTTCTATGATAGAAGACAAAAACGGAATAAAAATTTATATTCTTTTTAGAAATTTAGCCGAGGCTGATAGGGTAATAAATTTATTTAAAGAGTATAATTTCAAAATAAAATTACAAAAACTAAAACAAAGGATATGAATGAAAGTAGTAGTTTGCGATCCGATTCATCCCGCGGGATTTGAAGTATTAAAAAAAGCAAAAGATATCGAGGTTGTAGATGCGAGCAGAACTCCAAAAGACGAGCTTTTAAAAGTTATCGAAGATGCTGACGGGGTAATTACGAGAAGTCCGACTCCTGTTGATGAAAAATTCCTCTCTCACGCAAAAAAACTAAAAGCGATAGTTAGAGCCGGTGTTGGTGTTGATAACGTAGATATCGAAGCGTGTAGCAAAAGAGGTATTATCGTTATGAACGTGCCTACTGCCAATACTTTGGCGGCTGTTGAGCTTACTATGGCTCATTTATTGACAGCTGCGAGAAGTTTTACGAATGCGGTATGGAACCTTAAAAAAGAGCACGAATGGAACAGAGAAAAATGGCTCGGAATCGAACTTGCAGGAAAAAAACTCGGAATTATAGGTTTCGGTAATATCGGAAGCCGCGTAGGAATAAGAGCGAAAGCTCTTGAAATGGACGTAATTGCATACGACCCTTATATCGACCCGAGCAAAGCTACTGATTTGGGATGTAAATATACGACGGATTTTGATGAAATTTTAAAATGTGATTTTATTACGATTCATACGCCTAAAACGCCTGAAACTATCAATATGATTACAAAAAAAGAGATAGAAAAAATGAAAGACGGCGTAGTGCTTATCAACTGCGCAAGAGGTGGGCTTTATAACGAAAAAGACGTATATGAAGGGCTAAAAAGCGGAAAAATCAGATGGCTTGGTATCGACGTATTCGAAAAAGAACCCGTAACGGACCATCCGTTTTTCGAGCTTGAAAATACATCGGTAACTCCTCATATCGGTGCGAACACAAAAGAATCTCAAGAGAGAATCGCAATTCAAGCGGCAGAAGGAATTATCGAAGCGCTTAGAGGAAGCAGCTATCCTAATGCTTTG
>Ga0256834_1000781_pt1 | contig 22439 bp, 20 predicted proteins | sample 4281140metaG_FD_190536 | JGI IMG/M metagenome (GOLD analysis project Ga0256834, IMG submission 190536) | Hydrothermal vent microbial communities from East Pacific Rise, Pacific Ocean - 4281-140 | ecosystem: Environmental > Aquatic > Marine > Hydrothermal vents | place: Pacific Ocean: East...
CATACCGCAATGTATGCATGTATTGCAGGGATTTTCAAAATTCAGAAGGCTTAAAACCGAAATTATGCCCAAATTAGAAAAGAGCGGGCCAACAAGCACAGGCAGCTTTGCCCCGATCCGCCCCCTATGCGTTATCGTGGCATATCGTGATCAATCGGCAATCTCGCTTGAGGCGATCACCGGAAAAAATGCGCCCTTGGAAAATAGCCCGAACCAGCTTTGCCCATCCACGTCGTGATGCACACAAATATCGACCAGCCGATAAAAACTCTTGCGGTCAATCAGCGCCTCGAGATTGGCGCGCACCAGAACATAAGGCGACGGTTCGCCGGTTTGTGGGTCGCGCACCACCCGTATCGGCGCATCGGGGCCCGCAACCACCATATCGCCAACGTTGGTCTCGAATGTGATTTCCTGATCAGCACCGGCATTGGCCACTTCAAAATCCACCGCCACAAACGGCGCGTCGTCCACGGTTATTCCGACTTTTTCAACGGGGGTCACCAAAAAATAGTCGTCACCATCACGCCGCAACACAGTTGAAAACAGGCGCACCAATTCGGGCCGCCCGATAGGGGTGCCAAGGTAAAACCACGTCCCGTCACGGGCGATTCGCATATCAAGATCACCGCAAAATGGCGGATTCCACAGATGCACGGGCGGCAATCCGCGCCCCTTCACCGACCGCGCCGCCGCTGCTATTCCCTCTGCCGAGGGTATTTTATTTTTGTTCACGGGATTTTGTTCGCTCATTGCTTTTGCCATTTCCGCATCAGACGATAGAATACCGCCAACAGTATAGAATATTCAGGAGTTTTTACCATGAGTGATGTGAGTGATTCTACCAAATTGGTGGGCGAGATCGAGGCGCTTGAGGGGAAACTCGCTTTGGCCAAGGCGTCGATCACCAAACGTTTCATCGGACAAGAGCGCGTGGTCGACCTTACGCTTACCGCTTTGCTTTGTGGTGGTCATGCGCTGTTGATCGGTTTGCCGGGGTTGGGGAAAACCCGCCTTGTCGAAACCCTAAGCACGGTGATGGGGCTTGATGGCAACCGTATTCAATTCACCCCCGATTTGATGCCCGCCGATATTCTGGGGTCCGAGGTACTGGAAACCGCCAATGACGGCAGCCGCGCCTTTCGATTCATCAAAGGGCCGATATTTTGCCAGCTTTTGATGGCCGACGAAATCAACCGTGCAAGCCCGCGCACCCAATCCGCCCTGCTTCAGGCGATGCAGGAACGGCAGGTTTCGGTTGCTGGCGAAGATCGCGCGCTTGATGCGCCGTTCCATGTGCTTGCCACGCAAAACCCGATTGAACAGGAAGGCACCTACCCGCTTCCCGAGGCGCAACTTGACCGCTTTTTGGTGCAAATTGATGTGCCTTATCCGGATCGTGCCACCGAACGCGACATTCTAATCGCGACAACCGGTGCCCAAGAAGAACAGGCACATGGCGTGTTTACCGCTGCCGAATTGGTCGCGGCGCAAACCCTGCTGCGCCGGATGCCGGTGGGCGACAACGTTGTCGAAATGATCCTCGATCTGGTGCGCGCCTTTCGCCCGGAAGACGAAAGTGCCTCGCAGATGGTGCGTGAAAACGTGGCTTGGGGTCCGGGACCGCGCGCGGCGCAAGCGCTGATGCTCACGGTAAGGGCGCGCGCATTGCTGCAAGGGCGACTTGCCCCGTCTATCGAGGATGTTATTGATATGGCCGGTCCGGTTCTTAGTCACCGGATGGCGCTTGGGTTCGGGGCGCGCGCGCGCGGTGATACTCTTGCGGATCTGATTGCACAGACGATAACGCAGGTGACCAAAGTTGCGGCCGCCGCGTGATGACATCCGCCATATTGCGCCAACATGCCGAAGGCGAGACCGCAAATCTGCCCCCGCTTCTGGCGCGCGCCGAACATCTTGCCGGCACTGTATTGCTCGGAGAGCACGGGCGCAGGCGCTCCGGTCTTGGCGATGATTTCTGGCAATATCGCCCAGCGCAAATAGGGGATGGCGCACGGATGATTGATTGGCGCAGGTCGGCCAAAAGCGATGTGCAATTCGTGCGTGAACGTGAATGGCAAATTGCGCAAACCGTGATGTTTTGGGTTGATAATGCCGCCTCGATGCAATTTTCAAGCGGCAAGAACCACCCCACCAAGGGCGACCGTGCACAACTTCTTGCAATGGCCACGGCAATTCTGTTGCAACGTGGCGGGGAACGGATTGGCCTTACCGGAAGCGCCTTGCCCCCCCAACGCGGCGAAGCCCAGATTTTGCGCATGTCAGAGCTTCTTGCCCAAACGCCTGATACAGACAGTGCCGCCGATTTTGGCGCGCCCGTCGCCAGTGGTATACCCGCCCATGCCCGCACGGTTTTCATCTCTGATTTCATGGGCGATCTCGCTCCTGTGCAGGACGCACTTACCCAATCTGCGGATCATGGGGTGCGCGGGGTTTTGCTTCAGGTGCTTGACCCTGCCGAAGAAGCATTTCCATTTTCTGGTCGCACGATATTTGAAAGCATGGGCAAAACCATTCGTCATGAGACCTTGAAAGCTACCGATTTGAAAGAACGGTATTTGCAACGCCTTGCCGACCGCAAGGCAGCGCTTTCCGCGCTTTGCAACCTTGCGGGCTGGCAATACCATTGTCACCATACTGACAAATCTGCGCAATCGGCCCTGCTGTGGGTATACCGTGCCCTTGATCAGGCCGCATTTCATGGCGAGGTTTTCGCATGATCGGCGCGCTCGGATTTACCACACCTGCGCTATTGCTGGCCCTGTTGGCATTGCCGGTTTTATGGCTGATTTTGCGGGCGGTTCCACCGTCTCCGGCACGCCGCTTGTTTCCCGGTGTGGTTTTGCTTCTCGGCCTCAAAGACGACGATACAGTGACCGACCGCACGCCGTGGTGGTTGCTATTGCTGCGCCTGTTGGCCGTTGCCGCGATCATTATTGGCCTCGCAGGGCCGGTCTTGAATCCCGAGAAACAGACCGTCGGGAACGGCCCGTTGTTAATCGTTATGGATGCCAGTTGGGCCAGCGCCCAAAGTTGGCGCGCGCGTTTGCAATCGCTGGATGCGGTCGTCACACAGGCAGGGCGTGACGGGCGACGGGTGGCTGCGGTGCGCCTAAGCACCCCCGAACAGCCGGTATTTCAAAGTGCCGAAACCCTGCGCGCGCGGATTGCCGGAATGGGACCCGATCCATGGGCACCTTCAGAAAACACCATGGGGGAATTTTCCGACCTGCTTGGTGAGGACACTTTCGAAACCATATGGATGTCTGACGCCTTGGAGCGGACGGGTCGTGCGCAATTGCTCGCCGCCTTGGAAAAACATGGTGCGGTGCGGGTCATTGAAACGGCGCGCGCGGTGCTTGGGTTGCTGCCTGCGTCGTTTGCGGATGGTGCTGTGCAACTGACCGCACAGCGGTCCCGCGCCGGAATTGCGGCGGACATCGTCGTGCAGGCCCACGGTCGAGATCCTGCGGGCACAATGCGGGTTCTCGGCGTGTTGCCGTTGCAATTTGCCGCGGATGCAATGGTCGCCAGCGGGGCGCTTTCGCTACCTTCCGAATTGCGCGCACGTGTCACACGATTTGAAATCGAAGGCACACATTCCGCCGGTGCGGTGGCCCTGTCGGATGATAGTTTGCGCCGTCGCGAGGTCGCCTTGATCGCCGGACGCGACGACCGCGAGGGACTTGAACTGCTCTCACCGCTCTACTATTTGAACCGCGCCTTGGCCCCGTCTACCGATCTACTGGATGGTGCGTTGATGGATATCCTGCCGGCAAACCCCGATGTCATTATACTTGCCGATGTCGCCATTTTGGCCGATGCGGAACAATCTGCATTGCTGGAATGGGTCGACGCGGGCGGACTTTTGGTGCGTTTTGCCGGTCCGCGCCTCGCCGCAAGCCCTATAAGCCGCAAGGAAGAACACCCTCTTATGCCGGTGCGCCTGCGGTCTGGTGGGCGCAGCGTTGGCGGCGCGATGAGTTGGGGGGCGCCAAAATCGCTCGCGCCTTTTTCCGAAACCAGCCCGTTTTTCGGCCTTGCCATCGCAAGCGACGTTACCGTGTCGTCGCAGGTTGTGGCGCAGCCCGACCCAACGTTGGCAGCACGTGTTATTGCCCAACTTTCCGATGGCACACCTCTGGTAACCCGAAAATCTATCGGCGCGGGTCAGGTGGTCTTGTTCCATGTTACCGCCAACGCAGAATGGTCAAGCCTGCCGCTTTCCGGTCTTTTCGTCGAAATGCTGGCGCGCCTTGCGGTGTCGTCGTCAACGGCCACCCCCGATGCCACCGATCTTGCTGGCACCACATGGCAACCGATCCGCGTCCTAAGCGGGTTTGGCGCGCTCGAGGATGGTTCAACCTTACCCGGCGTGAACGGTGAAGACTTGCTCGAAGCGCCTCTCGGGCCAACCTTGCGCCCCGGTGTTTACGCAGGCGAAGCGCGCACCTTGGCCCGCAATATTAACCTCGCAGGGGAAACGTTGACCGCTACGAATTGGCCTGCTCATATCTCTGTCGAGGGCATCACGCGCGCATCCCAAACCCCGCTCACGGGTGTTTTGCTCGCTTTGGCGCTGATGATATTGGCGGCGGATGTCATCGCGTCTCTTGCTTTGTCAGGCAAATTTCGATTGGCCCCGGCAGTGATTGTTTTGCTGGCTCTTTTGGCCCCCGAGAAACCGGCATTGGCCCAAACTCTCAATGACGAGGCCGCGGTAAACGCCACCGCCGAATTGGTTCTTGCCCATGTTCTCACTAGCAATCAGGCCCTTGATGATACGGCCAATGCCGGGCTTCTCGGTCTTTCGGAGGTGTTGTTTTTCCGCACGTCTGTGGAACCTGCCAATCCAATCGGGGTTAATCTTGAAACCGATGATATCGGCTATTACCCTTTGCTTTATTGGCCTATTACCCCTGAACAACCGCGCCCTTCCGAAGAAGCCTATGCCAAACTTAACCGGTATCTGCGCAGTGGCGGGATGATCCTGTTTGATACGCGCGATGCCGATATTGCCCGTTTTGGCGGAAGCAGCCCCAATGGGCGTGCCTTGCAATCTCTCGCCGCGCCTCTCGACATTCCCCGCCTTGAACCGATTCCCGAGGATCACGTTCTAACGCGTGCCTTTTACCTGCTACAGGATTTTCCGGGCCGTTATGCGCGTGGGGATCTCTGGGTTGAGGCCGCGCCACCGGACGCCGAGAAAATCGAAGGGATGCCGTTTCGCAATCTCAATGATGGCGTGACGCCGGTGGTGATTGGCGGCAATGATTGGGCAAGCGCGTGGGCCGTTGATGCGCGCGGCAATAACCTGTTTCCGGTCGGGCGCGGCTTTGGCGGCGAACGGCAACGCGAAATGGCCTATCGCTTTGGGGTTAATTTGGTGATGTATGTTCTAAGCGGCAATTATAAATCCGATCAGGTGCATGTGCCTGCCCTTCTCGAAAGGCTTGGCCAATGAACCAGATAAGCACCAGCATCGTTTTTGACCCGCTATTGCCATGGGCCGTTTTGGCGGCTCTTGGCGGCCTGATCTTGCTTGCAACCGGATTGGCGCTTTGGCGCGGATTATCAGGCTGGGCGTTGCGCGGGTTGGCGGGTCTTGTGTTGATTGCCGCACTCTCCGGCCCTTCCTATCAACGCGAAGACCGCGAGGCATTATCGGATATTGTTTTGATGGTGGTCGATGGATCAGCCAGCCAACAATTGGGCGATCGTGGTGCCAATACCGAACGCGCCGCCACACAGATCGAGACCATGATAGCCGCGCGTCCTAACACAGAATTACGAAGAATTGACCTTGCGGATGATCCCGATAACGGCGGCACCAAGGCGATGCAGGCCCTAACCGAGGCCCTGGCCCAAGAACCGCGCGCCCGTATTGCAGGCATGATCATGGTTTCGGACGGGCGTATTCATGACATGGAAAACGCGCCGGAATTGCCTGCGCCGCTGCATCTTTTGAAGACGGGTCAACCCGAAGACTGGGACCGGCGGTTGATTGTGACCAACGCACCTGCCTTTGCTATTTTGGGGGAAGAAATCACCCTGACCCTCGAAATTCAGGATCAGGGCGCGGTGCCCGAAGGCATGACACATGCCGCCCTTGAAATCTCGATTGATGGTGCGGAACCGCAATCCTATAATGTGCGGATCGGGCGTAAAATTGATTTGCCGGTTCGCTTGCCCCATGCCGGACGCAATATCATCCGTTTTTCGTTGCCCGAAACGCCCGGTGAATTGACCACCCGTAACAATGCCGCCCTTGTGCAGATCAACGGGGTGCGCGACCGGTTGCGGGTGCTTTTGGTATCTGGCAAACCCCATGCTGGCGGGCGCACGTGGCGCAATCTTCTCAAGTCGGATTCCTCGGTTGATCTGGTGCATTTTACCATTCTGCGCCCTCCCGAAAAACAGGATGGCGTTCCGGTAAGCGAACTGTCCTTGATTGCCTTTCCCACCCGCGAATTGTTCATGGAAAAGATCGGCGATTTTGATCTGATCGTATTTGACCGCTATCAAAGACGTGGCATTTTACCCGCGAGTTATCTTGAAAATGTTGCTACCTATGTGAAAAATGGCGGGGCGGTTCTGGTCTCTGCCGGCCCTGATTTTGCCAGCGCCGATAGTCTCTATCGTTCGCCTCTGGGGGCGATTATTCCGGCCCGCCCTTCGGCACGGGTGATCGAACAAGGATATGTGCCCAAAGTGACCGATCTTGGCACGCGGCATCCGGTAACCCAAGGATTACAGGCCGATGATGCGCCTGATTGGGGGCGCTGGATGCGACAAATCGAGGTCGACGTGGATCGTGGAGACGTGGTGATGTCCGGTTTTGAAGATCGGCCATTGCTGGTGCTTGATCGTGTGGGCAAGGGCCGTGTGGCGCTTCTTGCCTCTGATCACGCGTGGCTTTGGGATCGCGGATTCGAGGGCGGCGGGCCACAGGCAGAATTGCTACGTCGTTTGGCACATTGGATGATGAAAGAACCCGAACTTGAGGAAGAAGCGCTCTGGGCCGAAGCCACGGGGCAAAACATGCGTATAATCCGGCGCACGCTCCTTGAGGATGCGGATGCGGGCGGCAATGTTGTTGTGATCACGCCCACCGGGGAAACCGTCGATATCCCGATGACCAAAGTTAGCCCGGGGCGTTATGAAGCCGAATACGACGGGCCGGAAATAGGCCTATACCGCCTGTCGCAAGGCGACCAGAACACCGTGATCGGTCTTGGACCATCGGCCCCCAAAGAGTTTGAAACCACAATCGCCACCTCGGAAATAATTGCCCCCCTGATTGCCTCAAAGCGCGGCGGTGCTGTGGCTTTGTCTGATGGGCTACCCTCTATTCGTGATGTTCGGGCCGGACGGGTTGCGGCGGGTCGTGGCTGGATCGGTTTAACCCCGCGCGAAGCCTATGCCGTGCGCGATGTGTATCAAATCCGGCTGTTACCTGAATGGTTGGTTTTGCTTCTCGCTTCGGCCTTTATTGTCGGGGCTTGGCTGCGTGAAGGGCGTCGTTAGCGGAAACAGTCCGATTACGGCGTCATCTCTACCGCGATGCGCACATCCGACCATAAATCCCGCGAGCAGCGCGCCCGAATATAGAGTTTGCGCACGCCGTCGGGAACCATCACGCTTGATAATGAGCGGGTAAAAGGTTGCTCGTCCACATGGGGATGGAGCAATTTACGATACCCCAGACGATTGCCGTCTTCATCAACCACTTCCCAGCCATCGGCGAAATGGTCCCACCCCGTATCGGGATGTGATAAAGTCACGTCAAACCGCCATCCCATACCCGATTTCCCGGTTTGGATATCGACGATTACGGGGGCTTCACTTAGGGCTGGTGTGGCGGCCAAGCAAGCAAGAGAAAGAAGAGCAATACGTATCATGCCCTTCTTATAACGGCGTTTACGATCAACGACAGGTCACGTGTTCGTGCTGGATGAACAAGAAGCAAAGCATGCCTTGCGTTTTCTCGTAATTGGTTATATTTTCTTACCAAAAGCAACAGAATTGCGAGAATTCATTATGAAAATGCCTGTTCCAAACCCGTCAATACTTGCATCAAAAGCACAATTGGTCGCGCGTTTTCTTGAGGTTTTACCCGAAGAATCAGTCATTTACGACGAGGTGGAAACCCGCGCCTATGAGTGTGACGGGTTGGCCGCCTACCGGTGCCCCCCGATGGTTGCTGTATTGCCCACATCAACGCAACAAGTGTCGGATGTGCTGCGTATTTGCCACGAAATGGGTGTTCCCGTGGTGCCACGCGGGGCCGGCACATCGCTTTCAGGTGGGGCGTTACCAACGGCGGATTGTGTGATTCTCGGTGTGGCACGCCTCAATGATGTGCTCGAAACCGATTATGACAACCGGTATATCCGCGTGCAATCGGGACGCACCAACCTAAGCGTTACCGGAGCGGTCGAAGAAAACGGATTTTTCTATGCGCCTGATCCAAGCAGTCAACTGGCCTGCGCCATTGCCGGTAATATCGCGATGAATTCGGGCGGCGCGCATTGTTTGAAATATGGCGTGACCACCAATAACCTGATGGGTGTGCGCATGGTGATGATGGATGGCGAGATTGTCGATATTGGCGGCGGGCATCTTGATGCCGGTGGCCTTGATCTGCTGGGGTTAATCTGCGGGTCCGAGGGGCAACTTGGTGTTGTCACAGAGGCGACATTGCGGATTTTACCCAAACCGGAAGGCGCACGTCCGGTGCTTCTCGGGTTTGACAGTAACGAAGTTGCCGGTGCCTGTGTTTCCGACATTATTAAAGCTGGCGTTTTACCTGTCGCCATAGAATTTATGGACCGGCCGGTTATTCGGGCAAGCGAGGCCCACGCCAATGCCGGATACCCCGATTGCGAAGCGCTGCTTATTATTGAAGTCGAAGGCAGCGACGGTGAAATCGACGAGCAGCTTGCGATGATCCTCGAAATCGCGCGCCGCCACAATCCGGTGGAAATCCGCGAAAGCAGGTCAGCCGAGGAAAGCGCGCGAATCTGGCTTGGGCGCAAGTCGGCGTTTGGGGCGATGGGACGGATCAACGATTATATGTGTCTTGACGGCACAATTCCGGTGTCCCAATTGCCCTATGTTTTGAAGCAGATTGGCGTCTTAAGCACGCAATACGGCCTTGATGTGGGCAATGTTTTTCATGCGGGCGATGGCAATATGCATCCCCTTATTCTCTATGATGCCAACAAACCCGGAGATTTGGAGGCCTGCGAAAAGCTTGGCGCAGATATCTTGCGGCTTTGTGTCGATGTCGGAGGATGCCTAACCGGAGAACATGGCGTCGGCATCGAAAAGCGGGATTTGATGGGCGCGCAATTCACCAATGCCGATCTTGAGTGTCAGATGGCGGTCAAGGATGTGTTTGATCCGGCGTGGCTGCTTAATCCCGCCAAGGTTTTTCCTCTTGACGCAAGCGCAGAACGGCGAAGCGGGTAAGGGGCGCTGCCCCTCTTGGCAAGCCAATTCACCCCGGGATATTTAGACGAAAAAGAAACAGACTATGAAACCAGAGACGGAACAACAACTTGCCGAAATGGTGGCGGGCGCAACGGGCCCCCTGCGCATTATCGGGGGCGGAACGCAGCGTGTGACGCCATCGGATATGGGTGAAACGCTGGAGACTTCGGGCCTAAGCGGGATAAGTCTTTATGAGCCGGGAGCGCTTACCATCGTGGCGGGTGCGGGAACGCCTTTGTCAGTGATCGACGCCACATTGGCCGAGGAAGGGCAGTATCTACCCTTTGAGCCAACGGATTATCGCGCGCTTATGGGAACCCAAGGCACGCCGACCATTGGCGGTGTCATTGCCGCAAATGTATCAGGTCCGCGTCGAATTCAGACCGGAGCGGCGCGTGATTTTATGCTTGGGGTGCGATTTGTAGATGGGCGTGGGCAAATCTTGAAAAATGGCGGCCGCGTGATGAAAAATGTTACCGGCTACGACCTTGTCAAACTTTTGAGCGGGAGTTTTGGCACTTTGGGTGTGATGAGCGAGGTTTCGTTGAAGGTCTTGCCGGTGCCGCAAACGCAAGCAACCGTAATTATTGAAGGGCTGGACGACAAACAGGCGGTGGCGGCAATGGCAAGGGCGCTTGGATCGCCCTACGATGTTAGCGGTGCCGCCCATATTCCCGCAGCGTCCGGCAATGCAGCATGCACGTTACTTCGAATAGAGGGATTTGAAGGCTCTGTGGCCTATCGCGCGGGGAAATTGCAAACCCTGTTAAATGGCTTTGGCGCAAGCTCTGTCGAAAGTGATGCCGGCAATTGCGCACGCCAGTGGCGTGACATACGTGATGTCGCCGCATTGGCCGGAAAAGATGGCGATATATGGCGCATTTCTGTGCGCCCCAGTGATGGCCCAGAAATCGGCACGCGCTTGCAGGCGGAGGATATCGTTTATGATTGGGGCGGCGGTTTGATCTGGGCGCGCACTCTTGAGGGCAGTGATATCAGGGCGCGTTTGGGCGGTTTTCAAGGCCATGCGACCTTGGTACGGGCAAACCCCGACACCTATCGCACACTCGCCCGATTTCATCCCGAACCGGATCTGATTTCACAGATTTCTCAAAAACTACGGCAAAAATTCGATCCGCACGGCCTATTCAATCCTGGCCTAATGGGGGCAATTTCGTGAGTTATATCGCTCCATATCTGGTGGTTTTTATAGCGGGGCCGGTTCTGTTGAACCTTTTGGTGAAACAGGATCGTTCAATCATTTTTTTCACGGGTCTCGCTGTTGCAGCGGCCGCATTAACCATCACCGCCCTTGCCATAGACCGTGCCATAGACCGCGCGAATTTGCCCACTAACAGCCTTACGCTTGTCATGCTTATTGCGCTTTGGCTGGCTTGGGTTCTCACAATTGCGATCTGCGTGCGCGCCATACGTGCCCAGTTTCCCGCCCGCCAAATGCGACGCTGGAGCGCGGTCATCGGGACCATAGCAACAACAATTCCTTGGTTCGGATTATCCGCTGCCACATATCTGGGGCAATAAATGCAGACACTTTTCAAACCTGAACAGCTCACTGATCCGGCAATCCAGCGCTCCAATGAAATCCTGCGGGCCTGCGTTCATTGCGGGTTTTGCACAGCAACTTGCCCGACTTATCAGCTCCTTGGAGACGAACTTGATAGCCCGCGCGGGCGCATTTACCTGATAAAGGACATGTTGGAAAACAACCGCACGCCGGATGCCAAAACAGTCGGCCATATTGATCGTTGCCTGTCTTGTCTTGCTTGCATGTCGACCTGCCCGTCGGGCGTGCATTATATGCATCTGATGGATCATGCCCGCGCATATGTGGAGCAGCGGTATAAACGCCCGTTGATGGATCGTTTGTTGCGCTGGACCCTTGCGAAAATCCTGCCCTATCCCGGCCGGTTTCGCCTTGCGTTGCTTGGGGCAAAAATTGGCCGGCCGTTTGCGCGGTTTATGCCCGATCCGCGTCTACGGGCCATGCTTGAAATGGCGCCAAAACAGGTGCCTCCGGTGTCTCGCAATGATGACCCGCAACAATTTACCCCGCAAGATACGCCCGTTATGCGCGTCGCCCTAATGACGGGTTGTGCCCAAAAGGCACTTAATACCGATATCAATGATGCGACGATCCGCCTGTTGGTGCGCCTCGGAGTCGAAGTTGTTGTTGCCAAAGGTGCCGGCTGTTGCGGGGCGTTGACGCACCATATGGGCAAAGAGGCCGAGAGCCATCGCAGTGCTGCCAAAAATATCCGCGCCTGGGTGGGTGAAATGGATGACGGCGGTCTCGATGCCATTGTGATTAACACAAGCGGCTGTGGCACAACGGTCAAGGATTACGAGCATATGTTTCGCAACGACCCTCTCGCCAAAGAGGCCGCGCGGGTGTCGCATATTGCCATGGATATTTCCGAATTGCTGGTCAAACTCGATATGCCGCAAGGCGACGAAAAAGGCATGGTTGTCGCCTATCATTCGGCCTGTTCGCTGCAACATGGGCAGCAAATCAAAACCGCCCCCAAGACGCTTTTGAAACGCGCGGGGTTTACTGTTGTTGAACCAAGTGATCCGCATTTATGCTGTGGGTCTGCGGGCACTTATAATCTTATGCAGCCGGACATATCAAAACAGTTAAAAGAGCGGAAACTACGCACGTTGGAAGCAAAAAACCCGGATATTATTGCTGCGGGCAATATTGGCTGCATGATACAGATTGGCGGCGGCACCCAAGTGCCAATAGTGCACACTGTTGAATTGCTGGACTGGGCAACAGGCGGGCCAAAACCGCCCGCGCTTGACGCCCCTGGTAAAAAACAGCCCGATATCCCGCAATTGCAGTAACTTGCCGCAATTTTGCCGCAACTCGCCGCTATTCCTTGCTTCGATAGTTTTGGAGGAGGCGATATGCTGCGCCGGATTGCCCTGTTTTTGATCGCCCTTTCGGTGGCAAATGCCGCCTATGCCCAAGATGCGCGCCTGCGGCGTCTCGATACCGGTGACGATAGCCGTGGCTGGGAGGCGGTTGGCCGTCTTGATATTGGCGGGCGCGGGTTTTGCACCGGGGCAATGATCGCGCCCGATCTGGTTTTGACGGCGGCACATTGCCTGTTCGACAAGCAAACCGGCAAGCGCGTCAATCATGGAAAAATAGAGTTTCTGGCGGGGTGGCGCAATGGCCGTGCCTCTGCCTATCGCTGGGTCAAGCGTGCTGTGGTGCATCCTGATTATGTGTTTACGGGCGCGGTTTCCCCTGAAAGAGTGCGCAATGATGTGGCCCTTCTTGAGTTGCAGGCCCCCATTCGCAACACCACGGTAAAGCCGTTTGAAACCGACACCCGCCCGCGCAAAGGTGCCAAAATTGGCGTGGTTTCTTATGCCTATGATCGTGCCGATGCCCCAAGCCTGCAAGAAATCTGTGCTGTTATGGAACGCCAGCAAGGCGTTCTAATCATGTCCTGTGACGTTGATTTCGGATCGTCCGGTGCGCCGGTTTTTAGCTTTGACAATGGTGTCGCCCGAATCGTTTCGGTGGTGTCTGCCAAAGCCGAAGTTGATGGCAAGCAAGTCGCATTGGGGACGCAACTTGAGGCACCACTTGCATTGCTGCGGGCCGAACTTGATGCCGGTGGTGGTGTTTTCCAAGCGCCATCCCCCACAGCAAGCCGCATTGTCGTTGGCGGCGCGCGCCGTGAAACAGGGGCAAAATTCATTCGCCCCTCGATTGCAGTAAACGGGGGTTGAAACCCGAAAATCCGATCCCAAATAGAATGTATCAGGATGCCAATAACGGGTCCTGAAAGACGAACGCCTGTCCTTTTGGAAGGCATCAATTCGTTATCGCTTCTATGGAGGATGACCCATGCGAAACTTTGATCTTGCGCCGCTTTACCGCGCTACTGTTGGATTTGACCAAATTGCCGATATGATGGACCGCGTTCTGTCAAATGACAGTGGTCAATCAACTTACCCCCCTTATAATATCGAAAAAACCGCCGATGATACCTATCGTATTTCCATCGCCGTTGCGGGTTTTTCCGATGCCGATCTTGCTGTTGAGGTGAAACAAAACGCACTTGTTGTTACCGCACGCAAATCCGAAGAAGATACTGCCCGCACATATCTTCACCGCGGCATCGCCACACGTGCGTTCGAGCGCCGCTTTCATCTCGCGGATCATGTTCGTGTAACAGGTGCCACCCATGTTGATGGTATGTTGCATATCGAACTTGCCCGTGAAGTTCCCGAAGCCCTGAAACCGCGCCGCATCGAAATTTCAAACGGTAGCAATACCGTTGTCAAAGACGTTGTGGAAGCCAAGACCGTCAACTAACTGACGGTTACAGGTGTCAAAAAGCAAGGACCGGCGTCCCTCGTCCGGTCCTTGTTTTATTCAAAACCCCAACCCAGCAGGTTTTCTTTTGCAATTGCGTGCAGCATCTCGATTGAAATATCGCTGTCATTCAAACAGGGGATCACCGAACAGTTCTCGCCCCCAGCCGCTAGGAATTTTTTTGTTGCGCGCAGGTGCAGCTCCTCAAGAGTTTCTATGCAATCTGCGGCAAACCCTGGCGCCACCACCGTGAGGTTCCTCACGCCATTTTCGGCCAGAGCAACCATCGTGTCTTCGGTGTCCGGCGTCATCCATTCGGTGCGCCCCGACCGTGATTGGTAACTCAACAACAATTGGTTTTTATCAAGATCAAGCGCCTCACGCAAATGCGCCACAGTCGCTTTGCAATGCTCGCGATAAGGGTCACCCTTGGCGATAAAATCAATCGGCAAACCATGTAGCGAAGCAATCGTAACCTCGGGTTTCCAATCCAGCGTTGCGTGATGTTGGCGGATGCTTTGCGCCAATGCATCAATATAGGATTGATGCGCAAAATAAGGCGGCACTGATCGAATAGACGGTTGATAGCGCAACGTTTTCAATGTGTTAAACACGCTATCCATCGCGGTTCCGGTCGTGGCACCACTGTATTGAGGGTATAGCGGAAAAATCACCAAACGCTCGCACCCCTGCCCGACGAGCCTTGCAATCGCATCCGCGATAGACGGTTTTCCGTATCGCATCCCCCATTCAACCACAATTTTCGGTGCGGTGGAAAATGCTTCAGAGAGTTTATCCGCCTGCGCCCGCGTGATGGTTTTCAAAGGCGATTCATTGCGCGCCTTGTTCCAGATTAGATCATAGGCGCGCCCGCTTTTCTGCGGCCGTTTGCTAAGGATGATGCCATTTAAAACCAGCCACCAAACCGGACCTCTGGCTTCGATCACGCGTTTATCCGACAGGAATTCCTTTAAATAGCACCTCATCGAAAGATAGTCAGTGGCTTCCGGAGTGCCTAGATTAACAAGCAGCAGGCCGGTTTTCACCACATCAGCCAAAACTAAGAACTTTGAAATGATCTTCTTCGGCTTGATGCACATTGACCGCCGTATTTTCACCGTTGGCGATACGGCGCAGAACCGGAACGCTGCGGATTTTTATCTGCGAGATACTGACAAAATCAATAATATCACGTTCTTCCAAAATGCGGAAACAACGGCTAACGGTTTCGGGCTGCATCCCGAGATATTCCGCCAGATCCACCCGCCGAACAGGGATATGCACATCGCCGCCTATTTCAAATTCTATTTGGCGATGGCGACATTCAAAAATAAACGACGCCAGTTTTTCAAGTGCCTTTTTCTTGGCAAGATCCGCGGAATGGTCGATTGCACGATATGCTTGCTCGCGCAGATTGCCCCAAACCATATGCTGCGCACCGGCATTTGATAGCATTATGCCTTCAAATGCGATCGGCGAAAGACGGCAAATATCGGTATTTTTCAACGCAATAAGATGGCCTCGGTTGCGATTGGAAATACCGCGCAGGTCAATAATATCGCCTTGCATAAAAAATGCCGCGATGGTTTTTCGTCCATCCTCCAACAGGTGCTGCATACTCAACACACCCGAAGCGATGGCCACAACCGGCCATGTCTTAAGGGCCTCGCCTGCAATCGTTTCTCCACGCTTAAGCGTCGCTGTGCGTGACTCGCTGCTCAAATTTTGCAACTCTTGATTGCTTAAATGATCGCAGAAATTGCCAGCTTCGCTGTAGAGCGAGCATTTTTGGCATTTACTTGCGGGTGTGAACGTCATCACGTGTAATCCGATTTTGAGAACCGTGCTTGTTGTATACTCTAGTATCCTACCGCGGATTGATTCATGTCAAACAATCCTGACAATTGATGATTTATCCAATTACAATGAATAAAGGACATTTGCTATGCGCCGAATTTTGGTGGTTTTTTTCCTCACAGCCGCGGTGATGCTGTTTATTTTTAACAGCGCCGATTGGTATGCGAAAAACGCAGCCCTGCCAAGATATTGTGAAAACCCAACACAAGCAGTTGAAATTGTAAAAGAAATCCTAACCAGCGAGGCGCCGGGCGAGGGCAAGAAAAGGCGGCCATACATTGTGGCTGCCAAACTCATTTTTCTTGTCCCACAAGCCCAAGGTGAAACGATGCCACAATACCTCAATCGTTTGCGGGATAGAATATCACAGTCTTGTGGGGTCGCTTACTGATCGGATCAATGCACCACAAATTCGGCATGTAGGGCACCTGCGGCTTTGATGCTTTTCAAGATGTCGATCATATTGCGCGGTGACACGCCCAGCGCGTTCAACCCTGCCACAACTTCGGAGAGCGAAGTGCCCTCCGGGATTTCGGCCAGACCGATCCCTTCTTCTTCAGTGATATTTGCGTTGGTGCGCGGCACCACAACAGTGGCCCCGTCGGTAAATGGATTTGGCTGCACAACAATGGGTGCCTCCTCAATTCGCAGTGTCAGATTACCTTGAGAAACCGCGACGCGAGAGATGCGCACATCTTCGCCCATTACAATCGTCCCGGACCTTTGATCCACCACCACGCGCGCGCGGCGTTCCGGTCGCACAAGAATATTTTCAATCCGCCCCAATGCGTGGGCCGGAGAAGCCAATCGGGTCGCCCCGATATCCAAGCTTACCGTGCCGGAATCGAGCATAACAGCAACGGCACGGCCAAATTTATTGTTGATCGCCTGTTCAATACGCCCCGCCGTGGTGAAATCCGGCTCTCTAAGAGCAAGCCGAATAGTGGACAGCGACCCAAAATCAAAGTCAATTTCGCGTTCGACGCGTGCGCCGGATGGGATTACCCCAGAGGTTGGCACGCCTTGGACCACGCCGCCGCCATCCCCTTCAGCAGAGGCCCCGCCGGCAATGATCGTTCCCTGCGCCACCGCATATATCTGCCCATCGGCAGCGTTCATTGGCGTCATAATCAACGTACCCCCAAGCAGGCTTTTGGCGTCTCCGATGGCCGAAACGGTGATGTCGATCCGCCCACCAACGCGGGCAAACGCAGGCAATGTAGAGGTCACAAAAACGGCCGCAACATTTTTTGGCCGGAACTGTTCACCGGTCACATTGACCCCCAGCCGCTCTAGGATATTGGTCATGATTTCTTCGGTAAACGGGGCATTTCGCAACCCGTCGCCGGTGCCATTCAGGCCTACAACCAACCCGTAACCAATCAAATCATTGCCCCGCACACCGTCAAATTCCACCAAATCCTTTATTCGAATCGGGCTTGCCTGAAGGGTCACCGGGAGCAGGCACAAAATTAGAAAAATACTGCGGAAAATTGTCATCTCAGGAAATCCACCAATGATAGGCGCGACAAGCGCACGGTGACGGCATAAAGGCTCTCGAGTTGAAATTGCACGGTTTCAAGTTTGGTCGCCGTATCATAGGGATCAACTCCGAGAAGTTCTCCGCGCGCATATTCCAGGCTGGTTTTTTCCGCAGCAATGCGCGTTACGCTTTCGTCAATTCGGGCCTCGGTAAATCCCAAATCGGCGCGGATCGAGATGATTCCATTTGTGCTTGTGAGCAATTCCTCACCCGCGCCAAGTAGCAAATCACCCTTCATTGTGGCCGAATACCCAAGCGCCGGATCCGACGCCAGCGCAGCGATTGCGGTCTGTTTGAGCATGTCACGGAACACCTGATCGTCAGCGCGAATATCAAGATTGACCGATTCACCTTCGCCGAGCTGTATAGGCGACATGCTTTGTGTGGCACCTGTGTAGGCCAATGTTTCAAATGACCCGCCCGGCGCGTCAAACCAAACGTCCACTGCGGTTTGTATTCCACTTAATGTCACTTCTCCCGCAACAGCCGTGCGCAGGGACGTCAACATATCCTCGGAAGAAATCAGAGCCGCTGAATCGACGGCCACACCCGAAAACAACGAGCGCCCTGCAACCGAGGAGTTTAGAGATGCTACCAACGTCGCCATTTGCGATCGTGCATCGGCGGAAACCGTATCATACGTCGAGACCAAATTTGTATTGGTGGTCGCGATAAGAGAGCCGGCCAAATCTGACACGACATCTTGCACTCTGCCCAATGTATTTTGCATGGTGTCGGTGAACAATGTTGCCTCGCTTGTGGCGGTATCAAATCCATCCAGAACCTCGAGACCATGTTCGATATCGGACAAGTAGGAATAATTTCCTGACAAATGATCGGCAACATTCGCGGTGCGTCCACTCGCGAGTTCCTGGGTAAGTTGGTTCATCTGCTGTTTAAGTTGCACGTTCTGGCGTTGCAGCATGTAAGTCTGCGCCATATCTCCAATTGTGAGCATCGTCATAGTTTATAACCTCAGCAGTGTTTGCATCATTTCATCAACCGTTTCGATCATGCGCGCATTCGCGGCATAGGCCTGTTCGATCAACATAAGTCGTTGAATTTCATAGTCGGAATCAACGCCATCCGAGAGCTCTTGGGTCTTTAGTTCATCAAGGCGCGCGGTGGCAAAAGACAGGCTGTTTTCACCGACTTGCCGACTTGATCCGGCCTGCGACAGCAAACTTGCGGTGAGATCCGCAGCCGAACGGGATGCGCTGCCAAAACCACCCGAAGCCGGCACGCGCAAAACATTAACCGCGCCATACATGGATTGGAGAAGGCTGGCATCGCCCACCGGGCCGGGGACCGCCGCCCCTATACCATCGCGCAAACGCCAAACACCGCCACCGGCATCGGGATCAACAAGCGCGTTGATCGAAAGACGCCCTGACAATCCAACTTCGTTGAGAGGGTCAAAGAACGCGCCTTGATCGGTGAACAGCCCCGGATCAGCCGCCCCAAGAGTGGGGTCAACGGTAACATCCTGATAGCGTTCCACCAGATCGCGCGCGACACCATCAATTTGCGTCTGCACTTCAACGCCGGTTTCATCACGGATTTCAAACAAAGCGCCCAGACTTCCCCCCTTGATCGGGCTGGTGGCCGAATCTGTTCTCACCGGAATTCCGTTGATGGTAAGACCGGAAAGCATGCCATTGGCCTGTGTCATATGCGGCATGATTACATTCGTCGTGGTGAAATCGAGCGTCGCCGCGGTGCTATCTACCAAAACTGCGCCACCGGGGGTGAACAGTGCAACCGCACCGCGATCTCTTGGCACTTCACGAATTGGAACAATCTGTCCAATTTCGTCAATCGTGCGCTGGCGCAAATCCTGAAGGGATGCCGTTTCTTTGCCCTGCACCTGTGCCGACGAAATTCGTACGTTCAAATCACGCACTTCACCCAAAGCGGCGTTTAACCGGTCCACTGACGATGCGATGTCGCGGTCGGCCTCTACCCTGAGTTCCTGAACACCGTCAGAAACACGATTAAGAGTGTTCGACACATCCTGTGCACGCAGAAAAACATCGTTTAGCCGCTCGTTCAAATCTGGCCGACTGGCCGCTTCGACCAGAGAAGATTCGAATTTTGCCAACCCGGCAGACAGGGAATGATTGTCTTCCGGTGTGCCCAACAATCCTTCGACACGCTGTAAAAAATTGTTATTTGTTTGCGCATTTGCGAAATCCGCATCGGCAAACCGCCGGTCGGAAAGGAGCGCGGGATCAACGTTACGAATTACCCCGTCAATGGCGACGCCACCGGTGCTTCCGGCAATTCGCGACGAGAGCGAAACTTCGCGCCGCCCATATCCGTCGGTCAATACATTGGCCAGATTGGAGGATACAACTTCGGCGGATCGCGCTGCCGTCGTGAGGCCGGTAAGCGCGTTTGACAAGGCACCCGAAATGCTCATGAGGTTTCCTTTCTGGAAAAATTATGGGAGGGCGTTACTCACCCCCCCGAGAAAAATTTATCGTTTGATATTGGTGGTTTCTTGCAACATTTCATCCACCGTCTGAATCACTTTGGCGTTGGATGAATAGGCTCTCTGGGTCTGGATCATTGCGGTCAATTCACCCGCAACATCGGTTGCCGATTCTTCGCGCGCAAAGGCCACGATATCGCCGGTTGGCCCGTCACTTGCATCCCATAGAAAATAGGACCCACTTTCAGGCGAAGGGATATATGTCTGAAAATCGAGGGCGACCATCCCGTTGGGATTGGGCAAATCTACCAGCGGAATTTGATAAATTGTCCGCGTAATACCAGTATCAAAAAACGCATGCACAAATCCGTTTGCGTCGACTTCAACACCCGTAACATTGCCCACTGGTGATCCGTCTTTGGTGATCTTAACCGGCGCGAAACTATCGGACAATTGGGTCAAACCATTTGATTGCCCAAGCAAACCGATGTCAATTTCCATCGGACCACCGGCAACATTAACGATCAGCCCCCCGGTCGTGGGGTCATAGGCCCCGCCGCTTGTTGTTGTCACCGATAAAAGCGTGCCGCCCGCTGTCCGGCTATCTTCGAATGTGAGAACATATTCACCAATAATCCCGGCACCTGTCGCCGAATCACGGATCGTCATTGTCCATTCATTTGAGGACCCGACCCCCGGAACAGTTGGGGTAAATTCAACCTGAATGCTCTCGGATGTGCCGAGGTTGTCGTAATATTCCACAGACAAATCTTGTACAGCGCCAGCAGACCCTGCATCTGTGTCGGTGGCCGGTAGGTTCACGCCCAATGCAATATTGGTTGTTGGTTCGCCAAAAAACTGGTTCACATTGATTTGAACCGCTTCAAGACCAGCGTTGGTATCACGGGGATACGACGGAATGGTCCCGTCAGAGGCGGCAGGCCAACCAAGCAGCACAAGACCCGATTCAGAAGCCAGATACCCATCCGCGTCGGTCCGGAATGATCCGGTTGTTGTCAGATACATATTGGGGGCGCCATTGCCGACCGAAACCTGGCTTTGCTGGGCAACCGGTAACATACCGCGCCCACGCACAGCCAAATCTGTTGGATTGGATGTGGAAACCAACGGGCCACGCTGATCAATGAGGCGTTGCGTCGTTGTGCGCACCCCGCCCGCAGAATAGCTGCCCCCTGTTGAGGAAATAACCATCGAATGGAAATCCGCCTCCATCCTTTTATATCCATAGGTTGAGGAGTTTGCGATATTGTCCGAGATTGTCGCCAATCGTGTCGCGTTTGAACTCAAACCCGCCACACCGGCATTAAGAGCGGAAGAAATTGTCATAGATACGCCTTTCTGCTGCATCGACCTATTCGTCAGACACAGAGATACGGACAGCAACTTAACAGGCAGCTAACATATAAAATGCGTTCTATTTCGAGTCTATTTTTCTGAGCGCAGCAATATCACCTCGATCCGGTTGTTGCGGACGGCCATTGGATTGCGCACAACAGGCTTGCGATCGGCATGTCCGGTTACACGCTGAATACGGCCAAAGGACATTCCTTGCTCTTGCAGCAATACCCGCATTTGATTGGCGCGTTCGGTTGACAGGCTCCACACCGGATTTTTCTCCAATACCACGGGCCGCGCCATGACATAGCCAGCAACCGCAACACTGTTTTCAACAACATTTGTCACATTGGCGATCATACGTGCCAGATCCTCGAGCAATACAGTTGGTTCATCGGTGTTATCACGAAAGAGTTCGGCACCCGGAAGGTCAAACAATTCAATCACCAGCCCTTCGTCCGTAACCCGTGTGACAATATGCTTTAATATCTCTTTGGCGGCATCGCTTTCGCCGGCGCGCCCTAACAGGGCACTTTCCATAGCCTTGAGTTCGACGTCCTCTTTGGCCCGCTCTGCACCTTCATTTCCATCAGAAGAAACTCCGGTCTGGCCTTGTGCCTCTCGGGCCTCTGTAGGCCGTTGCGCCGAAGCACCCGTGCCGTTCTTGGGCAGGGTTTCTTCGGTGAACACACTGTCCCCACCAAAGGCCCCCTCACCACCGCCGGACACCCGACTGATTGCCACGGTGGGGCTAAAGTAATCCGCCACACCTTTACGTTGTTTTTCTGTCGTCGCGTTCAACAACCACATCAATAGAAAAAATGCCATCATAGCGGTCACAAAGTCGGCATACGCCACTTTCCAGGCCCCACCATGGTGCCCGCCGCCTTGGATAACTTTTTTCCTCTTGATGATGATTGGCGCTACATTGCTTTGCGCAGCCATCTCCACCACCTATTTAACTCACCCAAGACAAAATCTAGCAGGCAGGTGTTACGGTGGCCTTAACAATTACAGTTGTCGTTAATGTGTTCGCAATATGTGTTACGCACCCGGCGGAGTGTTTGCCGCAATTGCCGCGATCAATTCACCACCCGAATAAGTTTGCGTTCCAGAACCCGCAGCACCGATTTAAGATCATGACCGCGTTTCAATACCTGCCCGTCGGCCCCGATCAATGCGTATTCTTTTTGCTTGGCGCGCAATTTCGGGCATTTCTCAATCCGGTAAAGCGGATGTTCGGCGGTGCGGCGGAAAATCGAAAACACCGCCATATCGCGCAAGAGCGAAATCCCGTAATCGCGCCATTCACCGGCGGCAACCATCCGCCCGTAAAGCGACATGATCAGGTTTAATTCACCGCGCTGAAACGCCACTTG
>Ga0256834_1000782_pt1 | contig 22428 bp, 22 predicted proteins | sample 4281140metaG_FD_190536 | JGI IMG/M metagenome (GOLD analysis project Ga0256834, IMG submission 190536) | Hydrothermal vent microbial communities from East Pacific Rise, Pacific Ocean - 4281-140 | ecosystem: Environmental > Aquatic > Marine > Hydrothermal vents | place: Pacific Ocean: East...
GCCTTTAGGGTTACCTTCAGGGGAATTAGAGACCTCTCCTTTTTCCTGTACCGTGTATCTTTAATATTTGCCTAGCCCCCATAGATTTTCTTTTGAGCCCTTTCTAGCCCAATGTTTACGCACCAATTTATAATACCCTGAGCTTGCTCCATAGTTGTAACTTGTTCGGTTTTAGCGTAGCCAAACTCTTTTTTAATGGCAATTTTTGCATTCTCTAATGCAAACACACACTGTGCATCTGTTAGTTCCGGATGTAACTCGTATTGCCCACATAGTCCAACTTCAATGCTTTGGCAAACCTCTAAATGTTCATCTTCGTTTAAATTCATCTCTTAAATTTTATTAATGGAAACCTCTATTAATCTGAGTTCAGCTTTCTAAAATAAAAGGTAGAACTTCAAACATTTATAAGCAAGGCATCAAATAAAAAATATACGTAACTGCTACCTATATTTGCTACTTAAAACAAAATAACAGATGAAAAATATACTCATTTTTATAGCACTTATTGCTCTATTTGCAAGCTGCGTAGTTCCTAAAAAACAATTTGATGAACTTTTAGCCGAAAAAGTTAAAATGGAAGCCGATATGTTGGATATGCAAACAGCTATTGATAAACTAACCAGCAAAAAAGACAGTTTAGAAGTTGCCTTGGAAACCACCTCTTTGAATAAAGAAGGAATTGAAAAGGAGTTAGCTAAAACCACAGAAGACCTTTCAAATTTACAAGCGGAGCACGACAAGTTGCAAACCTATTATAATAATGCGCTTAATAATAGCAGTAAAATGACTCGTGATATGAAAGAGCAACATGAGCGATTATTGGCTATGCAAGAAACGCTGGATGAGGCCACATTTAATAATAAACAATTGGAGGATAGCTTGGCATTGCGCGAGGCCAAAGTAGCAGAATTAGAACGCATTGTAAATGAATCTCAACATGCGATTAAGGAGCTTAAAGGTAACCTTAGTGCCGCACTGCTCGATTTTGGCAAAAGTGACTTAACCATTGAGCAGCGAAACGGTAAAATCTATGTTTCACTGTCAGAACAATTATTATTTAAATCCAGCAGTATTCAAGTTGATCCCAAAGGAGTTAAAGCCCTACAGCAATTGGCAGGTGTATTAGAAACCACACCCGATATTCACATTTTAATTGAAGGCCATACGGATAATGTGCCTATCTCTGGAAAATCGAAGTATATGCAAGATAACTGGGATTTAAGCGTGCTTAGAGCCACCTCTATTGTTAAAATTTTGGTGAAAGCTGGCGTTGACCCAATAGCACTTACACCTGCTGGTAGAGGCGAAAATTTACCTGTAGCTAGTAACGACACTCCTGAGCACAAAGCACTAAATCGAAGAATCGAAATCATCATTACCCCAGATTTAGACAAGCTATTTGCCATCTTAGAACAAAGTAATGAATGATTAGTCATCAATTTATAATGTTTAATTAGTACCTCGAAAACTATGATTTTACATTTCTTTTTTCTTATTTCACATTTATAATGAAGGGTTTATCAATTGGCATTGGTGGAGTAAGCAGGGCTGGAAAAACAAGCCTTTCCAACTACATTAAAACACTTTACCCAAACAAAAGTGTTTTTGTAATAGAAATGGACAAGTTTGTAAAAGACGAAGCTGACATTCCTAAAGTAAAGAATCATACCGATTGGGAGCACCCTATCTCAGTCGATTTTGAAAAAATTAAACACACATTAGAAGAAGCCATTTGCCAATACGACATTGTAATTACCGAAGGGATATTGATATTTTATTCGGAAGAGTTAAACCAGTTATTTGATAAGCGAGTGTTTATTAATGTACCCAAAACTGTTTTCTATAAGCGTAGAAAAGAAGAAACCAGATGGGGAGCGGAACCTGATTGGTATTTAGATTACGTTTGGGAAAGCTACCTTAAATATGGCAAGTTAAAGGATACAGACAATAACACCCTCTACATTCACGGTACTGAAGATTGGTCGCCAATGTTGCTTGACGAACATTTATTTAAAGTGGAATTAGTGCCAAGTACATAAAAAAGGAGTGCTAATACTAACACTCCCTTTCTCAATTATTTACAATTAGCTATTCTATAAAATCATCAAACGACTTTACCTCTAGTGCTTCCATTTGCACACTAAAAGCCGATTTTTCAAGTTTGCCTACTTGCTTATTTTTTATACGTGCAAACTCCTCTTTGGCTTCATTAAAGCGTTTTGTAATCACCTTTAAATTGGCTAACTGAGAGTTTGATGGTCTATCGTAATTTCTTACTATCACACTATACAAATCAGACATCTTCTCCCTCAATTGAGGCTCTGCACTACCTACATAATTATCTCCTGTAGTAACAACCAAGGTTTCCTTGAGGCCACCTAAATCATTGGTAAGTACCGTTGCTTTCTTTTTAGATTTTGGATTGGCTTTGGCTACTTTATTGGCATAATCGATGGTTTCGTCCAATTCATATACCATATACGCAAGCTCTTGGGTCATATTATACAGTTTCATAATGGTTTCTTGCTGTAACCTTCGGTCTTCGGCCGATAAACCAGATTTAGGATCATATTCCACTTCAATATCTTTAGAATATGTTTTTTTACCTTTGACCATAACCACTTTATAACTACCTGCCGGCACCCTCGGAGTTGCAAATCCGCCAAAACTAAACGTCTTCCCTTTAGCCACCTTAGGCGCCTTCATATTATAACTCCACCGAACAATATTGATTCCTTTTTGTTTGGCAGCGTCAATTTCGGTTACCTTATTTCCATTTGCATCTTGAATTTCAATATTCATTTTGCCAAACGTATGCCTCTTTTTAAGATAGTACACAATTTGAGCAGATTTTGTAGGGTTAGGCCCAATAAACTGACTGCCGTTACTACCTCCTCCAAAACCACTTTCTTCATTCATTACATAAGGTTTTGAATCAAAAAAATGAACATCTTCACGAAGTACATCTTGCGAAAGTGCACGTAATGGGCTAATGTTATCAATAATAATAACACCTCTGCCATGGGTACCCAGCACCAAGTCGCTTGTTTTTCGTTGCAGTGCAATAGAATGCACAGCAGTAGCAGGCATATTATTGGTAAATTTAGACCAATGTGCTCCACCATCAATGGTAACATAAAGTCCAAATTCAGTTCCTAAAAACAAGAGGTCTTCACTTTCATAATCTTCTTGAATACTTCTTGCAAACCCATTGATGTTATCCTTTACTAACGATGTCCAGGTTTTACCAAAATCGGTTGTTTTGTAGAGATAGGTGGCATTATCGTTGGTAGTATGCCCTTCAAAAACGGCATAAGCAGAACCTTTCTTAAAATTACTAGCCGCAACTTGGTAACACCACGTATTTTTTGGCAAATCAGGAATATTGGCAATTACATTTATCCAGTTAGCTCCCCCATCTTGCGTTACTTGTACATTTCCATCATCTGTACCAACCCAAATAATGTTTTCATCCAATGGAGATTCTGAAACAGTGAAAATAGTACAATGGTTTTCTGCACCTGAATTATCTTGAGATATTCCTCCTGACTCTTCCTGATTCTGTTTTGCAGGATCATTAGTAGTTAAATCAGGCGAAATAATTTTCCAATTGCTCCCCATATCATCAGACTTGTGCAAAAACTGACTCGCTAGGTAAAATCTGTCTGGGTTGTGAGAACTTAATGCCATTGCAGCATTCCAGTTAAACCTAAGCTTTGGCTGTCCTTCTTCCTGAAAGGGTTTTATGTCACTCGTTCTGTTCTTATCAACATCGTAACGCCAAACTCCTTGAGCACCTTGCATTTCAGAATAGATAACCTTCTTTGTGGGATGACGATACACTCTAAATCCATCTCCATAACCTACACGATTCCAATCCCTAGCTTCTATGCCTCCAGGACTAGATGAAGGGCCATACCAAGAGCCATTATCCTGTAAACCACCATAAATATTATAAGGCTCAGCGTTATCAACACTTACATGATAAAACTGTGAAAGGGGCAAATCATTCACCATTTCCATGGTTGTTCCTCTATTCCAAGACCTGTACAAACCTCCATCAGTAGCAGCATAAACTCTTTCAGAATTATTGATATCGAACCAATAATCATGAATATCAGCATGCATGCTGCCCATGCTTTTAAATGTTTTACCACCGTCCTGACTCATAGAGCCAAACAATCCACCTTTCATAAGAATATCAGGATTGCGAGGATCAACTACGATACGTGAGAAATAAAATGGGCGAATTACTAAACCAAAATCTTTATTTAAGTACTTCCATGATTTTCCTCCATCAGCAGATTTATAAAGACCTTTATCTTCTTTGGCTTCTACTGCTGCATATAAGATTGCACTGTTAGACGGTGCTAATGCAATAGCAAAACGACCTAAATCTCCCTTAGGAAAGCCATTATGGATTTTATTCCAGGTTTTACCTGCATCGGTTGATTTATAAAGGGCACTGTTTGCACCGCCTGAATTAAACGACCAAGCCGTTCTTCTAAATTCCCAAAAAGCAGCATAAAGAATGTTGCTATCATTGGGGTCTAAGATTAAATCTGAACAACCTACATTCGATTTTCCAGCTAATAACTTTTCCCAAGTTGCACCTCCATCAGTGGTTTTATACACACCTCTTTCATCACTATCGCCCCATAAAGGTCCTAATACACCCACAAATACTTCATCCGTATTATTAGGATTTATTTGAATACTACTAATTCGAAGGTCGGCACCATCAAATCCAACTTTTTTCCAATTGCTTCCACCATCAGTGGTTTTATAAAGGCCGTCTCCTACAGAAGTACTGTTACGCGTCCATGTTTCACCTGTACCTGCCCAAATTACCATATCCGGGTTTTTAGGATCAATGGCTAAGGCACCAATTGATTGGGTATGGTCATCAAAAATGGAAGTAAACGAAGAACCTCCATCCACTGAACGCCAAATACCACCACCCGCTGTGCCTGCATAAAGTACTTTATCATTAGTTGGATGCCCAACTAAATCTGTAATTCTACCGCTCATAAGAGCAGGCCCAATTTGTCTTGCTGAAATAGATCCAAATAATTGATCTCCAGAGAGTACTATTTCGTCTTGGGCATTTGCACTATTTATAATGGCAAAAGCTATGAATAAGGCTAATATTTTTTTCATTTTATGTTAGTTTATATGAAAAACCTATTGCTTAGGAAGTTCGAAAATGGACATATCTACATCTGGATTAAGGATTATAGTATCAAACTTAATTACTTGACCAGGTTGGTCTTTTAGTCCTTGCTCCTGCGAAAATGGAAAATATAATCCATCAACTTCATCGTAATTGCTAAATTTGGTTTCAGAAATCATTCCTTTCATTTGCCCAGATGTAATTTCGGATTGCACTACGATAGGCACAAAATTTTCTTTATCAAAAAAGTAGAATGATACATTCTCTTCTTCTTTATCGTCAACAATGGTTGGTTTTTTTGTAAGTTTAACTTTAAAACATTCTACGCCTTCAACAGTTTCTTCACCTACAAGTTCAGCTTTATATCCTTTATCTTTATAATCAAGAAAGGGATCAGGAAAGTCCCCTGATTCTCTTTTAATGTTTTCGGTTGCAATGCTATCTTGTTTTTCGGCTTGCATTGTCATGAAATTATGGTTCCAAGCCACTTCTCCATCAAAAGCAATTTGCACAAGCTCTTTTCCCTGAAGTTCAATTTTAACAAATTGTTTTCCACCCTTTAATTGAATGATTTCTAACGGGATTGTCATTCCCTGAGCATTTACAGTAGCCTCCATTTTAAAACCCTTTAAAGCTCTGAAATTATCAGCACCTCCAATATTTTCGAAATAAGTGTCAATGATTTCATCTACGGTTTGTCCGAAAGAGAGGCTGCCTATAGATAATAGTACAATTAGTGTTGTGATTTTAAGTTTCATAAGATTATATTTTATTTTGATTTAATCGCATATTAATTCATATTTTACAGTGAAACAATTTAAACCTTAATTTTTATATGAATGGTGTTAAGTTTTGTTAAATCTCTATTTTTGAACTTCATTGAAAAAGTCCTCTAAAAAATTTACTGCTTTTATCCTTTTAGGTTGGATGGCCGTTATGCCGCTTAGCTTTTCGAGTGGGCTAAGTGCAATTATTATTTCTAATTTGGCAGAAGTAGAAACCTTTACCTGGCAGCAATGGGCTGGAGTCTATACCATTACCATTTTTACTATGGCATTTGCGCTTACACCTACTACTGTTATTGCCATAATTAGCGGTTATTTCTTAGGCTTTACAGCAGTAGTTCCTGTAGTAATTTCGTACAGCCTAGCTTCTATTGGAGGTTTCCTGCTCTCTAAGCCTTTAGGAGGAAATTTTCAAACTGTTATCAGGTCGTCCTACCCTAAAATAGATTCGTTTATTCATCGCATGTCAGATAAAAGCCCAATTGGTTTTGTAATATTTAGTCGAATATCACCCATACTTCCTTTTGCTGTTATGAATTTAGTATTACCTTTTATTGGCATCAAGTTCAAGCCTTATTTCTGGGGAGGTATTTTGGGCATGCTACCAAGAACCCTATTGGCAATAACGGCAGGCAAACTTACCAAAGATATATTTTCTGTAGTGGAAAACCCTTCTGATGGACTTATGATGCAGATAGGATTTGGGGTACTACTTTTGATTTCTTTGTTAGGATTTGTATTCTTATTTAAGAAGAAGAAAAAGTAAGATTAACAAATTACACCCACTTACTTAATACATAGCCTGCCCAAGCAAGTAAAATACCAACTACTAAACTAATAGAGATGTAGAAAACCAAAGTAGAGATATGGCCCTGTTTAATAAGCGAATAGTTTTCATACGCAAATGTTGAGTATGTAGTAAAACTGCCACAAAAGCCTACTGCTAAAAAGAAATGCCAAGGCTCGGTAAACCAACGGTAGCGTTCTCCCATTCCTATGATTAATCCAATTAAAAATGCGCCAACAATATTAACCACTAAAGTTCCCACTGGCAATGGTTCAGAGAAATAACGGTTAAGCAGTTGCGATGTTAAATACCTGGCAATGCTACCAAACATCCCTCCAACTCCTATTAATAGTAATGTTCTCATGATATTTCTTTTTTACCCGCTCTCTTTTTTAAATACTTATAAATTCGCTCATAATTTGTATTCTCTTGCACACTCAATTTTAAGATAAAGTGTTGAAAGGTTAATGCAAGTTGTTTAAAAGGGTCGTTTCTAGTTGTAATGATAGTCTGTTTCCAAGAAACAAGCTCTTTTAGTTTCAGCTCCTTCTTATGAAATCGAAATGGATAACTAACCCTTACCAGGTCTCCTATTTGAACTGTTTTATAGCTGAGCAATTGCCTGATTAGCAAAATAACCCCTAAAGTAAGCATTATAACCGATATGGCATATCCAAACCAACCAGCGGTATTATTGAGTACATTATTTAGAGCATACCCCCCAATACCAAAGCATATTATTATAAAAATACCTAATGCAATAAGTGCCGTAGGCTTGGGTTTTGAAACAATCATTCTATCACTTCTATTTTTGATTTAACAAACTGCTCCAAAAGTGGAAAAAATGTTTCGAAATCAGATGAAAAATCATCATAATACTGCTCAAGCTCTTCTGTTGCATGCTCCATCCCTGAATCAAAGGAAGCACGATTGGCCATTCCTTTCATTACGCTATGAATCCCATCTATAAATTGATAATTATAAAGCCAATTATGTTTAACCATATAAGGAAGCATATATTGGGTGTTTGTGGGTAAAATTTCTGTATTTCGTTGTAGCGTTTGATAGGTAGCTTGCACAAACTCATCCAAGTTTATAGTATGGTACTTTAACCAATTTTTAGCCAAAAAATGATCGTAAAAAATATCGATAATTACCGCATTATAATGTCTATATCTGTCCCAAAGTCTAGCTTTACTTTTTTTTACAATTTCATGGGTGTCTGTAAAAAAATCAATCGCTCTATGCAATTGAATTCCATTTTGAATTTCTACTTCATAATTTTTCCATTGTTTCCCTTTGATGCCATCGGCCATAAAATTGCCTATCATTAATTTTTCGTTATTGCCTGATAGGTAGATATGTGCTAGGTAATTCATTATTTGATAAATTTACATAACAACACTCTTCTAATAACCTGAGTTCGGGATAAGAAATGAATGAGTATTAACCGATGAAACTCTATTGAGTTTGTTGGTTGTTGTGTGTTGTTTTAATATCTTGAAAAATGTCACTTGTTTATTTAGGTTAATATAAGTTAATTTGCGTTAAAATGAATAAGATATGAATCAAATAGGATTTCTGACTGTCGAAGAAGTGGCAGAAAACCTTAAGGTTACAAGGCAGACCGTTTCCAAATATATAAAGACTAAAGAATTGAATGCAATTAAGATAAATAAAAGTTATCGTATTGCGTTTAATGATTTTGAAAATTTCATTAACAATAATTCGATTGTTGGAGAACCACAAATTGACTATTTAAAGAAAAGTAAAAACTGCTTACTTGATTATCCTGATAAAATGGATGAGTTTGAAATCAGACATTCATATTCAAAAGGGAGATTAAAACTTGTAGAAAAAGGACACAGTTTACAAGATAATAAATATATTTTTGGAGATAATTTATTTGTTTTAAAAACTCTTTTAGATACTCACTTTGGAAAAATAGATTTGATTTATATTGATCCACCATTTGCCACAGGAAGAGATTATAATTCAATTAATGATGATTCAGCTTATTCTGATAAGTTAATTGATAGTGAATTTTTAGAATTTATTAGGAAACGTTTGGTTTTATTAAGAGATTTATTATCAGAAAAAGGCAGTATTTATTTACATATAGACAAAAAAATTGGACATTATGTAAAGATTATTATGGATGAAATTTTTGGTTATAATAATTTCATCAATGACATAACCAGAGTAAAATGTAACCCAAAGAATTTTTCAAGGAATGCTTATGGAAATTACTCAGATATGGTATTGTTTTATGCAAAAAACAGAGATAAAAACATTTGGAATGAAATAACAGAACCTATGTCCGAAGGTAAAAGGTTAGCATTATTTCCAAAAAAACACCCTAAGTTTGGTTACTATACAACAAATCCAATTCATGCTCCCGGAAAAACAATAGATGGTGATACAGGAAAAGAATGGAAGGGTTTGATGCCACCAAAAGGTCGTCATTGGCGTTATAGCCGAGAAGTATTAACCCAACTTGATGATGCTGGACTTATTGAATGGTCAAGCACTGGAAATCCACGAAAGATTGTTTTAGCATCTGAACACAAGGGTTTTAAAGTCCAAGATGTTTGGAAATTTAAGGATAAGGGGCTTTCATATGTCGATTATCCAACTCAAAAGAATTTTGATTTTTTGGAAAGAATTATTCGGAATTCGTCTAATCAGGATTCTATTGTACTTGATTGTTTTGCAGGTTCTGGAAGTACTTTAAAAATAGCTGAAAAACTTAAAAGAAAATGGATAGGAGTTGATAATTCTACGCACTCATACAGTGTTATTAAAGAAATTTTTCAAAGAGATTCTATTAAATGTAATTTTTTTGAATACAGTTCATTGACATAATTATAATGAATTTAAATAATCGTTAAGTAGTAATGCACTTATTAAATCATACTCACTTTCTTGTGTCATTACAGCAGTTTTCTCATTTATAATTCCCCCTTCTGAATTTTGTGTTGCCCAAGGGTAGCCATCGATAATTCCAATTCTAATTACATTTCCCCTTTGTTCACGACACAAATTAATAACTTCAACTATCTGTTTGTTTTGGTTACCGCCAGGTGAACCAATCCATTTTGCTTCTCCTATTACGTATGTGTTATTTACTTTGGCGACAAGATCAGGTCTTTTTGACACGTTTTGATTCAAAACATTATTGACAAAATCTTTACCATCTTGTTCAGATGAGTTTAGAATAAATATTCCTTCATTTGATTGTTCAAATTCATTCAAATTAAGAAGATTGAAATTTTCTCGAAGCCATACAGTAAACATTGGTCCCATTTGGGTATTTAGTTTAGGAGCTTCTTCAAGTTTAAAAACAACTTCATCAGCAGTTAATGCATATAATGATTCAGCAATTCTCAATCTTTGACGTGGATTATTAGCTAAACAGTTTCCAATGTTTTTCATCAAAAACCAAAGAGGTTCATCATATGGAAATTTAACTTGTTCCTCAAGAATTTGAATTAATTCATCTGTTCTCCTTGCTTGGTGAGCATTAATTATTTGTCTACGAAGCCTACCATCAAGCCTATTTGGGCGAGAAGATTCCAATGGATATACTGTCAATATATTATCAAGATATGGAGTGTTTTCAAAAAGCTCAATACTTCTTAAAACCCATTGATTGAATTCTGCTCTTTCTTCTTCAAGATCAATGCTTCTTTCCATCTTTTTTGATTTGTTACAAAGTTGGTTATTTTTTTTAATTTTTGTACCCTTCCTTTATATTAGCCATTAAGACCAATTTGGTAATAAAAAAATAACATATTTCTCTCATCAATTTCAAGTCCGAATCTGTGGAATGGCACACAACAACTGGGTAATTGTTGCAAAGCAACTCTAGCAAATAATCTTAGTGCTTAATGCACATTGTTTTTACTTCTTTTCCAACGATTATGCGTCCAGAGCCAATTGCTAGGGTTTGTCTTAATATCTCGCTCTATCAACTCAATGTATTTATGGGTAATCTCAAATTTCGAAGTTTCTTTCGGGCTATCTGAGATCAATTCTGCATCATAACGATACATTCCTCTCCCAACACGTTTTATTTTATAATAAACTACCGCAAAATTGAACCTTCTTGCAATCATTTCAACACTTGTAAATACGGGCGTTTCTCTACCTAAAAACTTATACCAATATGCATTATGGTTTGATGGGTTTTGGTCAGCTATTAAGCCAACTGCCATCGAAGTGCCGAAATCTTCACGAATTTTTGCTACCGTTTCTTCCATAGCATATACATCTCCGCCAAATCGAGTTCTGATTTTAATCATTAACTCATCGAAAAATTTATTACTCATAGGCTTATAAACCCCTTTACCATGTGGAAACTTTTCTGTTTGATATGAAATAGCTCCTAATTCCCAATTGCCCAAATGCCCAAATGCCAATACAATGCTCCTGCCCTCTTTATAATAATTTTCAAGAATACTAACATCACCTTTTTGCATCCTGCGTTTTAATTCTTTTTCAGAAATGGTTAAGATTTTAATTGTTTCTAAAAATATATCGAAGAAATTTTGGTAAAATTCATCTGTAATTTTATTAATTTCTTCTGTGGACTTTTCTGGAAAAGCTAAGCTCATATTAGTTTTAACCAGTTTAACTCTATACTTAAATAATTTATATACTAATAGGTAAAATACATCAGATAATAGGTATAGCACCTTAAACGGAAGTATTGATATGCCATAAAGGATAGGATATAAAAATATGTACTGAAGAATTCTCAATTTCTATTTGTTAAAGCTTTCTATTAAAACAAGAACGTCATTGAATAACATAAATCAATCTACAAATTGAGATTTATTTCTGCAATTCAATGACGTTAGCTATGACTGTTTATGTTCTAAATATAATAATTCCAACCAAATTTATCTTCTGCACGGCCTAAACGAATATCGGTAAGCGATTTTAACAACCTTTGAGAAAATTCTCTATCAGATTCATCTAGTTTATAATCAATTCCATCATTGGCAATAACCTCAATAGGAGCAATAGTAGCTGCAGTTCCTACACCAAATGCTTCTTTTAGAGCACCACTTTCTAGCCCTTGAACCATTTCTGTTACACTCAAAGGTCTTTCTTCCACTTTCATTCCCCAATCTTTGGCTAAGGTTAGCACACTATCTCGTGTAATTCCATCTAAAATAGTATCGCCCGTTGGAGCCGTTACTAAAGCATCGTTTAGTATGAACATAATGTTCATGGTACCAGACTCTTCAATAAGCTCATGGTTTTGTCCGTCAGTCCAAATTAATTGATCATAACCCTCCTTTTGAGCCAACATAGCAGGATATAATGAAGCCGCATAATTGCCCGCTGTTTTCGCATAACCGGTTCCGCCTTTTACGGCTCTTGTATAATGAGTTTCTACTTTTACCTTAACCGGTTTAGAGTAGTAAGCTCCCACAGGAGTAGTTATTATCATAAATTTATAATCCTGAGATGGACGTACTCCAATAAACTCATCGGTAGCAAATAAGAATGGGCGAATGTATAAAGAAGTACCCTCTACATCTGGCACCCATTTATGGTCTAACCTAAGCAACTCTATTAGTCCATCCATAAAAATTTCTTCTGGAATATGGGGCATCACCATGCGCTTGGCCGACACGTTCATGCGATCATAATTCGCTTTTGGCCTAAAAATAGAAATCTTACCATCCGAATGTTTATAGGCCTTTAACCCTTCGAAAATAGACTGTCCGTAATGAATAGCAGGGTTTGCAGGACTAAGGCTTAAGTTGCCATAAGGCATAATTTCAGGGCTTTGCCATTCTCCTCCTTTAAAATCAGCCACCAACATATGATCTGAATACTCTCTTGCAAATTGAATGTCGTGATAGTCCAGGTTTTGAACTCTGGACTGTGGTGTTTTATTAATGGTAATTTGGAGTGTATCTTGCATAAGGTTACTCAATTTTATTCCATGCAAAATTAGCTTTTTTTTCCTATTTCCCCCGAGCATTCCAAGGTACTTCATCCACGCCTAATTCTTTAGCAACTATGCGGCTGAGTACAAAAAGATAATCGGATAATCGGTTTAAATACCGAATAATAATTGGCTCTACTTTTACTGATTCTGATAGCTTAATGGTTAACCGTTCCGTTCTACGGCACACACAACGAGCTACATGACAATACGACACATTTACGTGCCCCCCTGGCAAAATGAATGAGGTCATAGGTGAAAGTTTTGAATCCATTGTATCCATTTCTTTCTCTAGCAATTCAATATCCTCTTCCAATAAATCAGGCACTTGAGCCATTTTACTAGCTTTATCGGTTGCTAAATTAGCTCCAATCGTAAAAAGCCTGTCTTGAATTTCTTTTAGCAGGCTTTTGCGTTCTGCACTTTCTTGGGTATCTCTAATTAAGCCTATATATGAATTTAACTCATCTATGGTGCCATAGGCTTCTAATCTATCGTCTGCCTTACTTACACGGGTTCCTCCAAATAAGGAAGTTTTACCTTTATCACCAGTTTTAGTGTATATTTTCATTTAAGTTAAGAAAAGCTAAACAGGCTGTTCTGCACGTCTAACATCGGTATTCACAGTATCAGTTTCAACTAATCCATCTCGCAAACGTACTATTCTGTGCGCATAATGGGCTATGTCGTCTTCGTGGGTTACCATTATAATAGTATTTCCTGCGTCATGAAGTTTTTGAAACAAATCCATAATATCATACGAGGTTTTACTATCTAAATTTCCTGTAGGTTCATCTGCTAAAATAATACTTGGGTTATTAACCAGAGCTCTGGCAATCGCAACTCGTTGTCGCTGCCCACCTGATAGCTCGTTTGGTTTATGCGAAGCTCTGTCACCCAGGCCTACATTTTCTAAGACCTTGTATGCCATTTCTTCTCTTATTTCCTTACCATAACCTGCATAAATTAATGGTAACGCTACATTTTCAAGAGAGGATGCTCTTGGTAAAAGATTAAAAGTTTGAAATACAAAGCCAATTTCTTGATTCCTAATCTCAGCCAGTTCATTTTCAGTTAAGTGACTTACATCATTATTATTAAGAATGTAAGTTCCTGCTGTGGGGGTATCTAAACAACCAATAATATTCATAAGGGTTGACTTACCCGAACCCGAAGGCCCCATAAATGCAACATATTCTCCTTTATTAATCTCAATATCTACTCCATTAAGGGCGTGTACGGTTTCACTACCCATTTGGTACATACGAGTAATTCCGGTTGTTTTAATCATTTTGGTCATAGGCAGCAAATTGTAATAGTTTTAGAAGTATTCAAAATGAATTGAGAAGATGTTTTATGTTTTTGTGATAAAACGTACTAGCATAATGTTAGCGGTAACTTGGGTTTAAACTTCTTCATTAGCCATGGCATCAAATTGAGCCTTAGTTTGCTCAACTTTTTGAAGAAACGTATAAAACAGGTCTCCAGGGAAAAGTTCTCGGTAATGTTGTAATGCGTTATTTGCATATTCTTCAAACCCAATACTAATCGCTTCCAATATATACGCTTCCAATAACAATCGGTTGTCAGGATTTTTATTTAAGGCCTCCTGTAAAATGTTATAGCTTTTATACATATCATCATCTGTTTTAAAATAGTGTGCTGCCCAAACCACACCTTCTGCAAAAAATGGATTTTGTTGAGATAGCATTTCTGCATCCTCTTTGGTTATTTTAGTTAGGTTACTCTTATAAAACATTTTCTCCAACTGTTCATTGGGCGCAAACTCAAACCCTGCCTCATATAAATTCTTAATCTGACCTTCTTTATCAGGTATAATTTCATCGTATGCCAATCGAATATTAAACTTTAAAAGATGTTCAAGAATATTATCAGAACTAACATTAAGATCGATTAAATCATAAAAAAGTTTAGTTGCCGTATGATTACCTGTGTTAAAATAGTATATAGCCAGTTCTAAGGCCAGTTCGTTTTTTAGAGCCGTATCTTGTATCTGTTCAAACGTAGATTTTACTGCAAACTCATCTACCCATAAGCGCTGATACCGTGCTTTTAGGTAAAAGTTAAGGTCGGTTCTACCAATGGAGTCATTTTGATTTAAAATAGAGGATAGAACTTGTATCATTACCACCGCTTGAACTGAGTCCTCTGCATTTCCCTCCCTCTTTACTTGTTTCCAAGCCAGTATGGCATCTGTAAAATAACCAGCCTCGGATTGTGCCAAAGCAAGTGGGATTAAATGCGACTTCTGCTCACCTGCCATCTTAAACTCATTGGCTAGCAAAAAAGCTTCTTCTGCCTTGGTATATGCACCATATTCTAAATTAACCAGCCCAACCAGTTCAAAATACTTCGATTGTCGTTCACTCCCTAGCCCAGCAAGTTTCTGAAGTCTTTCTAGCCCACTGAAAATCTGCTCATTATGCAACTCGTAAATAGCCATTGCATAGTTCAACTCCTCCGAAATAACTTCATTATTTGCACTGTCGATAACAGCTTTTATTTGTTTATACGATGAAGGGTCATACAGAATAAGGTTATTTATGAGTGCATTATTTAATAGTGCAGCATCCATCATATCATTGCCGTTAAAATTTCCATTCAACGCCACATGATAACCTAATGCAGAAGCATTTACTTTACCAACCTTATCAAGATCAGAAAAAAGAAAAGAAGAATCCTGTGAGCTTACTGAAAAGCTGTTTTTTAGAATAAATCCTAGTCCATTATTTTGTGCTGGTTTAAAATCCTTTGCCTTAGAAAAATAAATCCAGGCAGAATCCAAAATTTGTGCTTTACTAAATTGTAGTCCTAAATTATTCTGAATTTCCACTGAAGTTGGCAACACTGATGCTCCTTTCTGGAGCGTAAAGAGTGCATCAAAATAATTGCCTTGGGTCGATTCGAGGTTAGCCTTATTTATAAACGATTGAGCTGTTGGCACCCTTGATGAGGCTACGTCAAAATATTCAATGGCTTTAGCTCTATCGTCATCTATATAAAACGTGCCCAGTTTATAATTGCTCTTATGGTTTTTCTTGCTTAAATCAGCCCCTTTGGCATAAAATAAGGCAGCCAGCTCATTATCTCCTTCATCTTCAAAATAACCAGCAATCGAATTATAATAACCTCCTAATGAGTACCAAATGGGATAATTAATATCTCTCATAAGTACTAAACCTGTTAAAATAGCTACTCCCAACACTCTGTAGCTCATGTGGGGAAGGTTCTGCGGTTTGTATAAAATATCTTTTACCGAATGTCCTTCTTCTATAATGGAGATAAAATTATAGAGCACATATAACAAAAATGCAGTACCAAAAGCTAGCTGAGAAAATATAATAAAATCAGTTATGATTTTTAACATAGGGTCTTCCAGACTATACAGTAAATATGTTATGGTAAAAAATGATATTATAGCCAATGCTAAATATAAAAGTACCCAAACCTGCTGGCTTGCATTTACCTTTTTGTACAGCACAAAACGCTGACTAATGCCCCAAACTCCTAATATTGAGGCTGTGCCTAAGATCAGTATGGGGTTAACACTAACAAAATCCCAATCTATTACATGTGTTATTTGCAAGTAGGCGATAAGCACATTTAGCAAATAAATAACTGATAAGACTAAAAAATGCTTAATCCGGTTATTGCCAGTATCTTGAGTACCACTTGCTATGGCCAAAATAAATCCACTAATTATTTCATGACCCACCATAAAAATAAACAGCAAAACCACTAAGTATGGTGCCAAAATACCATAGCTAAAAAGCAAGTTTAAAGGTGAATTTACTTCGCTTTGCCAAACTACAAACGCTAAAAATGCACCTACAACAATCAATAGTGTAATTACCCTAGCACCAAAGGGGGCATCTTTGTTAAATGCTTGAAAATAATAGGCAGGGCCAATAAATACGAAAAACATAGCACCCAATATCCAATAATCATTCACTTGGGCTAATTTTAGCATTTCGGGGTGTAAAAAAATGATAAAAAAGAAGACAAACCCTGCAAAGAGGATGAAACCAAACCTATTGAAATAACTAATAAGAGCTAATACCAATGCGACCATAATAAACAGGCTCACAAGGGTAATTTCCTTTATAAAGGCTGTATTCGGCATTTCGCCACCTGCTACAAACTCCTTAATTATTATTAGTTGTTCAGCAAAAGGAAAACTAAAAGGCCCTACGTTAACCGTTTTAGAAATAACCTCGATTGTTTCTTTTTGGCTATAGGTATGCCAACCCAGAATTCCTTCCGGCCCAATAATCACTAGTACTAAAGCAGCAATAATGAGTGCTATAAAGACAGCAAAAAGAATGGAGGCTAATTGTTTGAGAGGGTTCTCCCAGTTTAACCAAAAAAGATGTTTATGCATATTTATTAGATAATGACGCCAAAGTTAGAGACGCAGCAACTTTTAAAAAATAGCAGCGAACTTTATATAATCAAGGTTAAGGATTTGGTGTTTTTAAGGTTCAATTCCAATCAAAACAAGAGGTACTGAAGGAACACCTCTACCCTGTCTTGCTAAATCATATAATGCTCCTTCATAATACCCTGGCCCAGATGACATTTCCGACTGCATCACTTTCATTGGCAAAATCTCTATTCCAACATCAATGGTGTCTCCAACATAAAAAGCCAAATGTTTTACAAATAAGTCGTAAGCGATAAAACTATATTTTCCAAATTGCACTTCAATTGCAATTCTATTTTTCACAAAATCCGTTTGATTATATGATCTTATTGGCTCTTTCCCTGCATCTTCAATTACTGTTTTTTGTTCAGATTCTTTTAAATGCATAGTCTTGCTGATTAGATTATAATCATCAGTTACCCAATAATTAGTTCTGCTTTCAAACCACCCTAATTTTTCAAAATCATCTTTCATTCGCTTGTTTAAATCAGTAGGACTAAAAAGGTTTTTACCTTTCATTGTTTTTTCTTTACTAATTTTAGTCCTATAGTCTTCTGCCCTAATAGCCGTAATTATTTTTTCCATCTCCACCCACATCTCTTTTTGATGATATTGAATCCATTCAAATCCATTAAGATGAGAGTACATAGCTCCTATTTTCATTGCTTAAATATTTTTTGATTTAGAGTTGAAAGGAAGTAAAACCCAACTAAGATACTTTCTTTATTGGCATCAAGTTTATTATTTTTTTCATTGACTATTGCTTCAATAAGATCACCCAAAAAACCTTCAAAAGTTGCATTCATTAATATTTTATTTACACAATTTCCTACACTATCTAAAAAACCAAAAACTTCATTATTATTATTTGTAGATGTCCAAACCTCTTGTAACTTGCTTGAATTATAGCTTTCATATTTCTGAACAATGGACTCAACACATTCTGTAAAAATTTCATTTCTAGATGTATTGAGGATAGGAGATAAAGAGTTTTTTACATCACTATCGAGCGAAACCTGTTTTATGTTTTTTGAATTTCCATAAAAGAATTTGAATGACCATTCCTTGGATATTGATTTCGGATTGTTAGATAATTCAAACCTAACACCACTCCCATATCTTAAATTTGGGACTGCAAATTGAAACTTTCTATTTGACGGATATTTTCTCTTAGGAAGACCAAGATTAGACTTATAAGCTTTGAGAGGTGGTTTGTTGTGAATGTAAGGTGAATGCATAGGTATTTTTACTTCATCAGCTTTTACCTCTAACATGCTTTGAAAAATATAGTACGTCAAAATTGGAGGAACAGCATTCCCTATCATTTTGAATTTTGAATTTAAAGTGCGCCCATAAAATTGATACGTTATCGGAAACCCTTGAATAACTCCTCTTTCCCTAACATTTAATCGCCTATATCCATCATTATTAGGAACTATAATACTTTCTCTAGAAACTCTTGTACACGTTGCTGTAACCGTCCTGCTAGGTCTATTCATTTTGTCTGGGAATGACATTTTATTATAAATAGGATGGTATGCTTTGGCGTCCTTATTCATTCTTTCTTCCTCAAAAGTTAGATTGGCTTCATTTTCTAATTCAGTAACTTCCTCTTTGTCGATTTTGTAACCATAATTGGGATCAATAATCACACTCTTAGATAATGAATTTAGCACATCACCTAACGTAACCTTTTTTATTTTTGACCTATATGATTCGAATAATGACAAAGGAAAATCTCCTGCTATCATTCTTTTTCGGTTTTGTGGCACCCCATAATCTGAAGAATCTACAACAGTAATTATTTTCACTAGGTTTCTAAATCTACTTAATGCACCTTCGTTGAGTTCCATCTCTAAAATCTTAGCAACCCTTGGCACATTCTCCATCGCCCAATATTTGGGTTTTAAATAATCTACAGTTTCTAAAAACTTATAAATATCAATTAGTCCATCTTGTATATCACCATTGCCTCCTCTATTTGCTAACGAAAATTGGGTACAAGGAGGACTCCCTACAATAAAATCTATTTTTTTTTCAAAGTTCAAATCAGTTGAAACATCAATGTCTCTGATATTTATTTCTTTGTGACTTGTATCAAAGTTTAAATTATGAGTTTGATTTGCTTCATTCCACCATTCGAATGAGGCAACATTTTCTATTCCCGACAACTTCATTCCAAGAGTCCACCCTCCAATTCCACTATATAAATCTACTGCTGATTTCATATATGCGAAGTTACAAAATTATATAGTTTCACCTTTTTTGAATTTATATTTTTAACTGAGAACTAACATATTACCGTAATAAAACTAAGATGCTGTGTGTCTGCACGATTCCCTATTCATCTAAACTTTTAACCTCAATTCCATTTTCAGCATTAATACTATTTTGAATAATTTCTCGAACTTCAAGTTTTAACTTTTGCTCATCACCTGCCCCTAAATGCTTGGTTTCTATAGGTTCGTGTACAATTAGTTTTATCTTGTTTTTCTTAATAAGCCAATCGCCATCAGGTAATACTTTCCAATTATGAGGAATACTCACCGGCACTATTGGAATTTTGTGCTCAATTGCCAATTTAAAGGCTCCTACTTTATATTTTGATTGCTCTGGTATTTGCAACGAATTAATGCCTCCTTCCGGAAAGATGAAAAGAGATTTTCCATTGTTAATGGCCTCATTATATTTTTGATAGGCTCTTCCTCTATCTCTAAAACTACCTCTATCTACTGTAATATGGAGGGTTTTAAACATATAGCCAAACAATGGTAATTTAGCAATAGATGCTTTACCCACATAGCATGCCTGCTTAGGCAGTAACGCCATACTGGGGATATCCATGGTAGAAAAATGATTCGCACAGTAAATTACTGGCCCATCAGGAAGCTGATTTCCTTTAAATATAATATCTGTTCTAAAAAAACATAATGGAAAATAAATGCCAGCCCATAAGTGGTCTAGTTTATAGGCCAAATGATGCCATTTCGGATTTAACCCAATGATGTAAAAGAGTGGAAATAAGACTATGACTGATACAACAAACAAAAAAATAGTGTAAATTGTATGCAATAACCGAATTATGCTCATCAATAAATATTAAAAGAGTTATGATTCGCTAAAATAAGAAGAGATCATTTAATCGAAATATTTAGATTAAAAATTTAGTATAATTGTTTCATGTTTGCGCAAACGTTCAATTCCATTCATCACTATAATTTTAGAACCGAAGAGGTATTTCCTCTGCTATGCCCAGTACGCGAAAAAGAATGGATTGATGGCTGGGACTTTGAAATGGTGTATTCTAGGTCTGGTTTTATCGAAAAAAATTGTGTTTTCATAACCCCATTTGGCCAAGGCATTGAAACAGTATGGCAAGTAAATGAATATGAGCCAGATATTAATTGGGTTGAATTTATTAGAGTTACACAAGGTCTTTTTACGGTTCGCATTTCCATTCAATTGCATGAATCTAAGGATGGTTGCACAGCAGACTTAACCTACCGATACACATCATTGAGTGAGTTAGGCAAAAAAATGATAGAATCTATGGTTGCACAGCATTTTCATGATGATATGCGCTATTGGGAACGAGCATTAAACCACTTTTTAGAAACAGGCAATAAATTGAGTAAAGAATTAGTAATCAGCTAGAAATTACTCCTCCATTTTCTCTAAAATTATGCCTAAAGTAGCCTCTTTATCTTTCGTTATATCGGTAAATTGATTTTTAGTGGGGTTAATAATCACTTGTTTTTCTTGCCCTCCACCAGCAAGGGTTCCGTTATAGGTATTGGAAAAGCTTTCAATATATTCATCCTCAGAAATTATAAACGCAGTGGCTTTTAAGAACCCACATCCTTTTTCTTCTAATACATATACCGACCATTTACCATTTGTATCCCCTTCTTTATTTATAAGCTGGTTTATCACATATTTATTCCCGACTTTACGCATAATTAAAGAATCCGACAAGTATTTCTTCCCTTCACCGCCATCAAAGTAATCTTTCGTAATGTGAATTGCTTCTTGTTCGTTTAACACCACAAACAAGTATCTGCCCACTAAAACATTAGGGATTTCAGTTAGATTTTTGCCGCCTGGAGGCTGAGGAGCATCAAATACAACTTCCGTGCAAGATGCTAAGACAACCACTGCTAGAATTGAGACGAATGATTTAAGCATATTTTTTTATTAAAGTTAATTTTACACTAATGTAGTCATATTTTCTACGATCTGCCTTGACCCTCAATTTTGATTACTAAGTACCTTAAATCCGCAAGAAAATCTATTACAAGCTTTAGATAATAATGTTTAAAATGGTTATTATCCTTAGTTTGGGATAAAGATTCTATACACCTTGGTTACATAATCCAAATAATTCCTATTAAAGTTGAAACCCAAAACATCTTTTTTAAATCAACGAAACAGTTAGTATTAATGGATAACTTTGAGTTAATAGAAGATAAGGCTAGAAAAGAGTTAAAAATCAGAACACAACGTTTAGCTCTAATTGAAAAACTACGCTCGATGGGTTTTAGCGAAAAAGAAATTGAGTACAACTTTTCAAAGTCTTCAAAAACAAATAGTACTTCTCATACAGGAAATATTGGGTAAACCCATTATTTTATAATTTAATAAGGCAAAATCGTCAAGTATGCCTTCATTCCGTCCCGTTTATTTCAACCACTCAACACAGTTATTCTATATTTTATAAAAATATATTAATAAGATTGTTATCTTGGTCAGTTATTATAAAACCAACCCTTGATATGCAACTAATAATCCAAAACTTAACTAAAACGTATAAAAATGGTGTTAAAGCCATCGATAACTTAGACTTAGAAATAGGCGCTGGCATGTTTGGCCTCTTAGGGCCAAATGGAGCAGGAAAGTCCTCATTAATGCGAACCATTGCCACCCTGCAAAGCCCTGATTCTGGCACCATTACCTTTGGTGATATAAATGTACTTGAAGATAAAATGGAGCTGCGCAAACTGTTGGGCTACCTACCGCAAACTTTTGGAGTATATCCTAAAATGTCGGCCGAAGACCTATTAGATTATTTTGCTACCCTAAAAGGCATTGGCTCCAAGAGCGATAGAGCCAAAATTGTGAAGGAAGTACTGGAAATAACCAATCTCTACGATGTACGCAAAAAATACGTTGCAGGCTACTCTGGTGGAATGAAACAACGTTTTGGCATTGCACAGCTTCTATTAAACTCTCCTAAATTAATAATAGTAGATGAACCCACAGCAGGCTTAGACC
>Ga0256834_1000783_pt1 | contig 22418 bp, 26 predicted proteins | sample 4281140metaG_FD_190536 | JGI IMG/M metagenome (GOLD analysis project Ga0256834, IMG submission 190536) | Hydrothermal vent microbial communities from East Pacific Rise, Pacific Ocean - 4281-140 | ecosystem: Environmental > Aquatic > Marine > Hydrothermal vents | place: Pacific Ocean: East...
TTCACGGGGAATAAACGCGATAAAATCAGACCAGAATGGGATTGAAAGTGGTTTCCCCGCCTTTGGCGTCGATTCTCATGTCAAGATAAAATCAGACCAGAATGGGATTGAAAGAAGCACACCTGAATGAGGTCCGTTATCATCGCCATCTGCCTGATAAAATCAGACCAGAATGGGATTGAAAGAGTTGAAGATGTCTACCAGACTGTCAGCGGACAGGCACGATAAAATCAGACCAGAATGGGATTGAAAGAGATTGATGCAGAGGATCTTTTTGAAAACTTGGTCAAGATAAAATCAGACCAGAATGGGATTGAAAGGAACCAGACGACTCAATTCCCGATGACATTATCGAGGAGATAAAATCAGACCAGAATGGGATTGAAAGCATGGTGCTCCAGAAGATCGGAAAGTCCTTCCTCGAGGATAAAATCAGACCAGAATGGGATTGAAAGTCCATAATAATTCACATAATTCATTCCATAATTCATTCCATAAACAAAAAGATAAAATCAGACCAGAATGGGATTGAAAGGAGATCGATGTGCTCAGAACCGCTACTATTTCGCTGGATAAAATCAGACCAGAATGGGATTGAAAGTCCATAATAATTCACATAATTCATTCCATAATTCATTCCATAAACAAAAAGATAAAATCAGACCAGAATGGGATTAATGAGTACAACAAAATGATGAAGAAAACTTTTTTAGAGTTAAATAATAGCTTAGTACGTGAGTTGCCGCTGCCATTCTTGCAGGAGTTGGAATCAGTGCATCGGAATCGTTTATTTTTACTGTAACTGCAACCTTGCCATTCGAGTAAACGGCTATCGTTCCGTTAGTAAGGTTGTAAACGACTAAGCTGGGTGATATGTAATAACCAAGTGATACTCTTTTCAAGGTAGAACGGTCCGCTAACTTTATTTTGAGAAACTACAACGCCACTGCGAATTAACAGAGCACCTAAAAGTCCAATCCACGCTATTTTCATATTTTCACTTATTCCTTTTATGTTCCAATGAAACCCAAAACAAAAATTAAATTAAGTTTAAGAAAACGTTAAGCTGGAACTTCGCAATTCCGCATTAGTTTAGTTATCTACAAGTAACTTCGTGCACTTTCTGCTAAGGCTGAAAAATCGCAATTCCAGACGATCGCCAAAACATTTTTAAAGCTACCTGCAAAAACCCAGGTCTATGGGGAAAACAGGTACTACCACGTGGATCAAAATAAAGGGCAGAAAGGGTCAGACTCGCCTCGTTCCGGGTAAGTACCAGCATTACAAGAAGCCCGGACCGAACCAGAAGTATACATCTGACGGAAAGAAGAGGAGGAGGATTCCTCGCTCACCCAAGTCGATACTTGGTGTAAAGCAGTGATGCCTTGACAGCTTTAATTTTTATCTTCCTGCTTGTTTTCGCCTTTCTGCTCCTGACTCTCGTCAGATTTCTTGAACTTTCGGGTTTCTCAAGACTGGACGCCTTTGCAATCCTTGTAATTTCTCCTCTGACAACCTCTCTTCCCCCGGTAAAGTTTGCGGACTTCGGGGAGATGAGCGTTTACCTTAGCATCTCTGGTTTCGTAATTCCTTTTCTCGTGTGCGTGAGGCAGTTCTCAATCGGAAAGGTCGCCCTGAAAAAGGCCTTACCGGGAATAGCGCTGCTAACGACGATATCCTACTTGATCTCTCGCCCGGAAAGCGATGGAGTTGGGGTGTCCCACCCGCTCCTACCCGTTCTAACTGCCGTTTTTTACTCCATGGTGATTGAGAGGGATTACCCCTCCTGCCTAGCTTACGTTTGTGCTACCCTTGGCATGTTCCTTGGGGCTGACGTCATACACCTTCCGGTTATGGAACACCTGACGTCAAGCGTGACGATTGGAGGAGCAGGAGTATTCGACGCCGTTTACATGAGTGGCTTCATAGCAGCTCTTTTTGACTCTATGTTAATTTTTGCGAAGAAGTTGTTGAAGCGTCGTTGAACCGTTGAAAACTGACCGAAAACGTAAAAATTCCATTGAGTAAGCTGTTTGGAGAAAGAAAAGCTTTAAAAGGCGTATTATCAGCTGTCAGGCATCAGCGAGGGTGACGCTCATGGAGATTGCAGCTTTCGCGATAACTCACAAGAAAGCTTCTCTTAAAGAAATAGAAACTGCTTGGCATGGAGATCTGAAAACCCTAATAGATCGAATCCTTAGCAACCCCGACATATGCGAGTGTGCGATACTCATGACGTGCAATAGGGTAGAAGTTTACGTTGTTGGCAAAAACACGCTTGAAGCACTAAAGAAGATAACGAGCAGGATGCATGTGTCTGAAAGAGTTATAGATTACTACAAGAACAGCAAGTGCGTCGAGCACCTCTTTAGAGTAGCATCCGGCCTTGAATCGATGATAGTTGGGGAAGACCAGATACTGGGGCAGGTCAGGGACTTTTACAAGCTCTGCAAGGAGCTTGGAGGGATAGGAAAGGTCCTTGACCTCGTCTTTTCCAAGGCGATCCACGTTGGGATAAAAGTTAGAAAGAAGACGAACATAAATAAGGGTTCCGTCTCCATAGCTTCTGCGGCGATAGAGCTAGTGGAGAAGAGGCTCGGGGGGCTGAGAGGAAAGAGAGTCCTTATAGTCGGAGCGGGAGAGATGGCGAGGTTAGTTGCGAGAAACCTGTCGAGCAAGAGCTGCGAAATACTCATAGCCAACAGAACTCTCGAAAATGCGGAAAAGCTTGCTAAGGAGGTAGGGGGGAAGGCATACACTCTCGAAAGGATTGAAGAGCTAGTAGCCACGTCCGACGTGGTAATTTCTGCTACATCTGCGAAGGGGTTTGTTATAACCAGAGAAGTCGTCGAGAGGGCTTTGGGAGGGAGGAAAGTTACGTTCATAGACATTGCCATGCCGAGGGACATAGATCCCGCTGTTAGAGAGTTCGGGGAACTTTACACGATAGAGGACCTGAGAGAGATAAGCGAGGAAAACCTGAAAAGGAGGATAGAGGAGGCTAAAAAGGCTGAGGAAATAATAAGGGAGGAAGTAAAGCACTTTGAGCTCATGCTTAAGGATCTGAAGGCCACCTCCGCAATATCTGCGATGTACATGAGGGCTGAGGATGTTAAGAAAGACGAGATACTCGAGCTCTACAACAAGCTCTCTGCGAAGTACGGTGTAGATGAAAGCGTTTTGCCCCTGCTTGAAGAGTTTGCCTCATCTTTCATCAAAAAGTTTTTGAGGCTGCCGACTGTAAGGCTGAGAAAGGCAGCAAGGGAAGGTAAGGATTACGTTCTCGATGCCGTTGAGTACGTTTTTGGAGGTGGCGAGTTTGTTTCCTGTGTCGAGGATGAGGAGGCTCAGGAAGGACCACTTGAGACCGCTTGTGCGAGAGAGCGTGCTTAGCCTCAACGACTTAATTGTGCCGGTTTTCGTCGACGAGAGAATAGATTCGAAGGTTGAAATCCCCTCAATGCCAGGTTACTATCGTTTTTCGCTGAAGGAGGTTGCAGACGAAGTAGGAAGAGCCATGGAGCTTGGACTGAGGGCATTCATATTCTTCGGCATACCCGGGAGAAAAGACGAGGTTGGTTCTTCGGCCTTCGGCAGCAACGATGTCGTGCAGAAAGCTGTCAGGGAGGTGAAGAGAGAGTATGAGGATGCAGTCGTTATAACGGATGTCTGCCTGTGCGAGTACACGAGCCATGGGCACTGTGGAGTTGTTAGGGATAAGAGAATACTCAACGACGAAACCTTGCCAATAATCGCGAGAGTTGCCGTTAGCCATGCTGAGGCTGGTGCTGACATCGTAGCCCCCTCAGGCATGATGGACGGGATGGTGAAGGCCATAAGAAAAGCGTTGGACGGAGAGGGCTTTGAGGATATCGCCATAATGAGCTATTCAGCGAAGTACGCCTCCTCTTTCTACGGTCCGTTCAGAGAGGCTGCTGAGAGCGGGTACTCTTTTGGTGACAGGAGAAGCTACCAGATGGACTTCCACAACAGGAGAGAGGCAATCAGAGAGGTGGAGCTCGATGTTGAGGAAGGAGCCGACATAATCATGGTCAAGCCAGCTCTCGCATATCTTGACGTTATAAGAGATGTTAGGAAGAGGTTTGAGTTGCCTCTCGCAGCCTACAATGTCAGCGGGGAGTACTCGATGGTGAAAGCCGCTGAAAGGCTCGGTTGGATGGATGGGAAAGCTCTGGCTTACGAAATACTTGTGGCGATAAAGAGGGCTGGAGCGGACCTGATCATAACTTACCACGCGTACGAAGTTGCGAAGATGCTTTGAAGGCGTAAAAATTTAAAGATAATTTCCTAATATTTACGTTTTCCGTCTACGTACCACGTAAGCACAAAGCACTCCGGCAACCAAAGCTTCGATTGGAAACGGAGCACTCTTATTGCTCTGCTTTTCAATTCCGAGCACTTCTAGTGGGTTCTCTCCAGCAGTCTCAAGTTTTTGGAGGGTTTCGTAGTTTACCTTTGACATATTGACAATCTGAACGTACCTTTCTGGTTGATTTATAAACTTCAGCATTTCTAGGTCCATCTTTAACCTTGCCCACCACCACTTGTAGCTTGAAAAGTTTTTGAGGTCAGACTCTTTTACACCTGAGTCCATGCAAACTTGATCCCAGTTAAAAGCTAGTACGTAAGCAGTACCTTTACCTTCGCTTCTATTCCAGAAAACGCAAACTCCCGCTATGTTCTTGAAAACGCTGGGTAAACTCTTTTTCTGTTCACTGCTTAGCTGTCTTGCGAACATTCTTCTCTTACCCACAGTTGAATCAAATATCACCTGAAGTGCGTCATCCTTGCACCACACCGGCGTAGCTAAAACTATACAGTAGTTACTGGAATTCATCTCCTTCTTGAGGTAGTCAGCTATCATCACACCTGAAATTAACCCGGGACATACGTGGTTGTGGAACTCCGCAGACTTCTTCAGCTCCCACGACATGCCAGAAGCCCAAACATTTGCTATAGTTATTATTGAGAACTCGTTTCCGTCGAATATCCTTGCTCTCATTTTTGCATTGAACTCCTCCGGCTTTGAGAGCAATTCATCGGCTGAAATGTTGGCTTTCGTTACTTTGACAATTTTACCACCTGAAATCCGCATGTATAAACATTCACCGTTTGATTTGTTGAAAAATGCGAACCACAGCGGCTCTTTGTAGCAACTGTGAACGAACTGAACGTTGTTCTCGAGAGAGAGGTTTAATTTTAAAACTTCTTTAACGAAGTCGTCGTAGTAAATCTGGGAGTTCTCCGAATACCCGAGGTTAGTCATTATCAGCAAATTTTTGTCTCCCTTTTCGAAAGGTAACTTTACCATAGCTTTTTTCATTACTTCGCTTATGCTAACGGCGTTTACAGTGCTACAGAAGCTCAGAACCAACACGGCAGTTAGTATTACAATTGCTACCTTTTTCATACTACATCACATTTTAATCAAATCTGGTAACACTTTTAAAATTTTTGCAGAACGTAGCGTAGAGTTTGAACGAGTGTGTACATACAACAAGTGTACATAGCCTCAAATAAAAATCATAACTGCAAAATATAAGTAAATCGCAGAAATTGTTTTTTTAGACTTATAATTTTAATAAATTAAATCAAAATTAGCTTTCAAGAACGATCTCAATGTTTACGTCCTTGGGTACCTGGATCCTCATTATCTGCCTAAGGGCCCTCTCGTCGGCAGCAATGTCTATGAGTCTCTTGTGTATTCTGAGTTCCCAGTGATCGTAAGTCTCGCTTCCCTCTCCGTCCGGTGCTTTTCTGACTGGCACCACAAGCCTCTTGGTTGGGAGAGGGACGGGCCCTCTCATCTCCACCCCCGTCTTCTCTGCTATCTCCCTGATTTGTCTGCATATTCTGTCGAGGTCAGAGGGGTTCATACCTGAGAGCCTTATTCTCGCCTTGTAACCCTTAATACCCATAGCTGACACCTTTTCTCTGTTTTAGACAAAACAAAAAGAAAAGAGAATCAGTCCCTTGGAGTAAGGTCGAGCACCATTCCAGCTGCAACAGTCATGCCCATGTCTCTGATCGCGAACCTGCCAAGAGGCGGGATCTCCTTGACTTTCTCGAGCACCATTGGCCTAGTGGGCTGGAGCTTGACTATCGCAGCGTCTCCAGTCTTCAGGAACTGTGGGTTCTCCTCCTTCACCTGTCCAGTCCTTGGGTCTATCTTCTTCTGGAGCTCGATGAACTTGCAAGCCACCTGAGCGGTGTGGGCGTGGACTACTGGCGTGTAACCAACTGTTATCGCAGTCGGATGCTGCAGGACAATTATCTGGGCGGTGAAGTCCCTGACAACGGTTGGCGGGTTTGTGGTGTGTCCGCAGACATCTCCTCTCCTGATGTCGTTCTTACCGACACCTCTGACGTTGAAGCCTATGTTGTCACCCGGATATGCCTCCTTTATCGGCTCGTGGTGCATCTCGATGCTCTTTACTTCACCGCTTACACTTGGAGGCTCGAAGATTACCTTGTCACCAACCTTGAGAACTCCAGTCTCGACCCTACCTACGGGAACAGTTCCAACACCGCTGATAGAGTAGACGTCCTGAATCGGAATCCTGAGTGGCTTGTCAACCGGCTTCTCCGGTGGCTTCAGGTTGTCCAAAGCCTCGAATATCGTCGGACCCTTGTACCAGGGCGTCTTGTCGCTCTTTTTGAGAACATTGTCTCCGTAGTATGCAGAGGTCGGAATGAACGGAATCTCATCGACCTTGTAACCGACCATCTTAAGGAGCTTGGTAACCTGCTCCTTTACCTCGTTGTACCTCTTCTCGTCGTAGTTGACCTTGTCCATCTTGTTTATGGCCACAATCATCTGGTTAATGCCGAGAGTCCTCGCGAGGAAGACGTGCTCCTTCGTCTGAGCCTGCACACCATCATCAGCCGCAACGACGAGAATCGCAGCATCAGCTTGAGAAGCTCCAGTGATCATGTTCTTTATGAAGTCCCTGTGCCCGGGGCAGTCAACTATCGTGATCTCGTACTTCTGTGTCTGGAACTTCCTGTGAGCGATGTCGATAGTTATACCTCTTTCCCTCTCCTCCTTCAGTCTGTCCATGACCCAAGCGAACTCGAAAGTCGCCTTACCTTTCTCCTGCGCCTCTTTCCTGTACTTCTCAATTATGTGCTCTGGGATCTCTCCAGCTTCGTAGAGCAGCCTTCCTATCAGGGTGCTCTTTCCGTGGTCGACGTGCCCTATCATGGCAACGTTAATGTGCTCCTTCTCCTTTGCCATACGTACCTCCTCCTAAACTTTTTAATTTATCCCGATACGAGTCTAACTTCTTAAGGCTCGATTTTAGCTGTTCAGCTTTTCAAACTTTCGTTCCGCATGCGATGCGGATGAATCTTCTTCCGCCAATCGCGTGGCAGGTATATAAAACTTTGCCGGTGTGCGGACATTTTGCGGAGCGTCGATTTGGAGGTTTTGAGCTTGGAAAGGAGATCGAGAAGAGCTTGAAACCTGACAACCCTACCAAAATGGATTTATACTGGAATACTTTCGGAATATAAAAAATCCGCCAAAGGGGATGGGTTTGAGGAGAGGCAGGAAGTTCGACTACATGATGGAAGACCTGAGCCCTGTGACGGATGAGGAGTTTGAGGAGCTGCTCGACAGTTATGGTCCGGGAAGTAGGGGGAGAGGTAAGAGAAGAGGCAGGAGGTAACTCTTGCCTCGGTCTAAAGCTTTAGTGAAATTTTTTGAAAATGATTTTTTGGTTTTGTTGTTGTATTTTGTTATAATTATATTTTTCAAAAAGCTGGTCGATGACGACAAACATCACTCAGCAGGTTGGACAGAATGGCACTCTAGGGAAGTCGCGCAAAGTCAAATAAAAACTTAAATACGAAACGGAAAAGCTGAGTTCGTGAGACTTCTCACCATCGGCTCTGGAACTAGGGGTAGCTTGCTTGCAGACGCACTTGCCAAGAATAGCGTCAAGGTTAACAGGGTTAAGCTGTTTAAGTGCTACGCCGTTGCCAATGACATAGAGACTCTAAAGTCTCTTAGGGGTATTCCTGAAGAGGACAGGTTTCACATAGCAGTTCCAAGGGCGGGAGCTGACGTTGGAGGCATAGTTAACTCGATAATGGAGAAACCCGAAATTCACGAGGGATGTTTAATAGTTGCCACTCTCGACGAGGACTTCAGCTACTTTCTCGGAATGGAGTTGGCGGAGAAGGTAAGGGAAGCAATGGAAGATCCCATTATCGGTCTGACGACCCTTACCATAGGTGGAGAGGTAGCCGAAATTAGAAGGAGAATCAAAGAGTTCAGGAAAGCTGTTGACGTTCTGATACTTTTTCAGGAAGAGGAGGGTGTGGAGGAAAGGATCGTTCGTTCGATGAACCTGATCTCTCTCGTCGGAGAGGTTGACGTTAAGAAGGGAAGGACCGGCGAAGTGGTCGTCGACACTTCTGACGTCTTTAACTCGATGATGAAGCCCGGAATATCTGCAGTTGGCTGTGCGAGCAGGAAACTGCCCCACCCTGTAGTTAGGAAGCTATTTATGAGGAAAGAGTACCAGATAAAAGGTTTGAGATCTCAGAGGATGGTTGACCTGCTGAGGGAAGCACACGAGAACCTCAGCATAGGCATAGACGAGGAATCTGCTAGGAGTGCGCTATTCGTATTTTCTGGAGATCCGGAAGAAATAACCATGGACGGTATATTTGCCTGCATATCCTTGCTCGAAAGTCTTTCTCCGGAAATAGAGGTGAGATACGGAGATTATCCATGCGGAGGAAGACAGTTATCTGTGGCTTTGCTTTACTCCGGAGTTACGAGGTTGAAGTTCTGAACTTTCGTGTAACTTAATTTCAGGCAGTGGTTGGTCAAGAATAAACTCACTGGGTAATCAGGTAACGACCACAGCAGCGTCTTTCTCGACTATTATCGTGTGTTCCGCCTGAGCGACATTTCCACCGCTCACCTCTGCGAGAACGGGATAGGCTCTCATAAATCCTTCCCTGACGAGTCTCGAAATTATCACTTCCGGAGCTTTTTTGAGCCATCTCTTCGCGAAAGGCAGAGTTCTAAACTTCATAGCCTCCTTCAGCACCTCTCTCGCCTGCTTCATTCTAACGGCTTTTAAAGCTCTCTCGTTTCCGGCGACTTCTGGAGGGAGAGAGAATATCTCCACCTCGCTTCTGTCAGTGACTTTCCCGATTCCGTTTGTAACAAACGGCTCTATAGCCACAATCATACCCTCTTCAAGTTTTACTCCCTTTCCGGCGGGATAGTTGTATATCGTCGGCTTTGCGTGGGCTATCCATCTCTCTAGACCGTGTCCCGTAAGGTTGTATACGGGTCTGAACCCATACTTCCTTGCAGTCTCTTCTATAACCTTTCCTATCTCGGAAACGTCAACTCCGTCTCTCACGACAGATATCGCGTTCTCGAGTGCCTCTTTCGCAGCCTCCGCGAGTTTCGGCATGTCACTTCCGAGGTCAAAGGTTACGGCTGTGTCAGCGACAAATCCGTCGACATGGGCCCCTATGTCAACTTTAACGATAGACCCCTCCTTAAGCACCCTCTCGTCCCCCCTCTTGGGCGTAAAGTGGGCAGCGTCTCTGTCTACTGATATGTTGCAGGGAAAAGCTGGAAAAGCCCCAAGTTCGATTATTCTGTTCTCTACGAACTCGGCTATTTCTATCAACCTGACACCTGGTTTAACGATTTCTGGCAGCTCTTTCTTCACTTTTCTCAAAATCTCTCCGGCTTTCAGCGTTTTTTCTACCTTTTCGTTTTCCCTTTCTCCGTTCTCTTTCACGGATATCACCCTGTTTCAAAACTTCACGGTTACGTAATCCTCGCACGGCGTTAAAACTTCCGCTCCACTTTTTCTCACAACAAGTGTGTCCTCTACCCTAACACCTCCAACATCTCTGTAATACAGTCCCGGCTCTATCGTGAAGACCATGCCTTTTTCTATCCTGTCCTCGTTCTCGAATATTCTAGGCTCCTCGTGGACTTCCAGCCCGACTCCATGGCCGGTGGAGTGAATGAACCCCTCTCCCCTCTTTTTCTGGTTTCTAAGTGTGGAGTAGCCGTAGCTTTCGAGCACATCGCAGACGGTGTAGTGTATGTCCTTTGCGAGAACTCCTGGCTTCACGATTCTCTCAGCCTTTTCCTTGGCTTCTACGCAGGCTTTTAGCATGTTCACAATCTCCTCGTCTGCATCTTCCAGCAGAATAGTCCTCGTGAAGTCTCCGAAGTACCCGCTTTCCCTGTCCTTGGGGAATATATCTGCCACAATGTGCCCCTCTACTTCTCCATACCCCTTCCAGTGTGGCTGACAGGTTTTAACGCCGGAGGCAATTATCGTGTCCTCTGCAAGAAATCCTCTGCTGAAGAGCCTCAACTCGACGAGTCTTCTGAGCTCCTCGCATTTCCTCTTCCTTGAAAGAATTCTCATAAGAAATCTTAGGGAGTCGACACAAGCCAAGCAGGACAGTCTTATCAGCTCTACCTCTCTCTCATTCTTCACGGCCCTTCTCTTTTCGAAAGGGCTCTTCTCAACTCTCACCGGTATTTTTTCTCTTAGGAGAAACGCGAGCTTTGCCGGGAAGTCTTCCGGAATTGCCACTTCGTCAATATCTCTACTCTTGAAAAGCTCGAAAAGACTCTCTGCGAGTGGGTTGCTTACACCTTCTTTCCTCTTTCTATGATACCCTATGTCGGAGTATGTCAGAACTTCCCCTTTGAAGATGTCCCTCGCTCTTTCTCCTTCGAGGTCGGGAACGATTACTAGGTTTAGTTTTGGATTTTCCGGACAGAAAACGTGAAAAGAGCTCTCAGCATCAAATCCAACGGCGTACTGGAAGTTGACGTTTCCCGAGTGCTGGACGAACGCGAGCATGAGCGGAGTTGAACGCGAGTTTATTAATCCCTTTGCCTTTGGTTCGACTGCTAAGTCTGAGTTCGAGAGTAGGAGTGATCGAACGCGATAGACATTTCAGGTCTCTAGAACGCTCGAAAGCACTCCTGCTCTTCCGAGGCTGTACACTCCGTCACACACGGCGTAAACTTCTGCCTCTGCCGGGCTGAAACCTTTGAGAACTGGCGATAGGAACGATTCTAGGGTAAGAATGTCGCTTCCAGAGAGCAAAGGAGACATCGCTGGCAGGACGAGGATGTCTCTGACTTCACTCTTCAGCCTGAGAAAGCACGGGTAGCTGTATACTCCTCCTCTCACCCTCAGCTTTACCGAGGGGTGTTCGTGTCCCATCACAACCCACCTTCCCTCGCATTCCCTGTGGCCGTGCACAACCTTCACCCCTCTGACCTCGAATTCGTCAATCACGTCTAAGTCAAACTTCCTTGCCATTGTTCTCAGGTAGTTGTCGTGGTTTCCTCTCACAAGGACTACTTCCACCCCCCTCTCTCTAAGAAAGCTCAGGAACTCCTCCACGTCTCTCCACTCGTGAGGCAGGTTCTCGCTGAATTCGTGCTTCAAGTCTCCCGCAACGACTACTCTCTCGACGCCCCTTTTGAGCAGTTTATCGAGTTCCCTTTTTATCTCCTCTATCTGGACTCTCGGAAACGCGACTCCAGCTCTCCTCATCGCCCCCTCAAATCCAAGGTGGAGGTCGGCTATCACAGCGGTTTTTCCAAGCATAACTGCTCTTTCTGGCGTAAGAATGACCCTTCCGTTTAGATCGAGTTCCACGCATCCTTCAGCATTTTTGCATCTTCCTCTAAATTCGGACTCTCGCATATCAGTATGCCGTCTGCTCTAAAATCTTTTAAAGCTTTGAGTAATTCCTTCCACCTCATGTCTGACTCCTCGAGGTTCAGGTGCTCTTTTTCGCCCTTCATTCCGTAATCTATTCCGCTCAGGTGGATGTGCATTCTTTCTATTCCTTCTCTACCGAGCGACTCCTCTATCTTTTCTAGAATTTCCACAAACTCTTCGTAGCTATTGTACCTCCTGTACCTCGCGTGTATGTGTGCGAAGTCAACGCAAGGTTTAATATCGTATCCTCTTTCGAGAAACTCCTTGGAGAGGCTGAGGAGTTCCTCAAGTTCACCGAACTGGGTTGGCTTTCCTGTCGTTTCAGGTCTCAGTTTCGCTTCTATTCCGTCCTTTTCAAGCATTTCGAGAGTTTTTTCAATTCCAACTTTAACTCTCTTGTAAGCCCCCTGCTTTGACGACCTCAGGTAGTACCCTGGGTGAAAAACGACACCTTTTGCGTCGAAAAAGCTACCTATCCTTGCGGAGTCGTAGAGTCTTTTAACGCTCGCCTCAAACTTTTCTTTTTCTGGAGAGTTTAGATTTATGTAGTAGGGAGCGTGAACGGTCAAAACGACTCCGAGTTTTTTCGCAACTCTTCCGACCTCTTTGGCCTTTTCTACCCCCATCTTCACCCCTCTGACGAACTGCACTTCCATAGCGTCCAGCCCAAGCTCCTTTATTGCCTTCACTCCGTCGACGGTACTCCTACCCTTTGAGGAGTGAGGAACTCCTGCCACTCCAAAAAGCATGTACTCTCCTCAACGTCAAAATATTTAAATTAGCTCGTGAAATGCTGGAAAAAGGTGATAGCATGAAGCAGCAGGCCGAAGTTAGGCAGCTCAAGGAGGGCGGTTACGTCGTTATAGATGACGAGCCGTGTGAGATTGTCAGTATATCTGTTAGTAAACCGGGTAAACACGGAGCTGCGAAAGCAAGGATAGATGCAATAGGAATATTCGACGGGCAAAAGAGGAGCATAGTTCAGCCAGTTACGGCAAAGATATACATTCCAATAGTAGAGAGAAAGAGAGCTCAGGTGGTCGCTGTGATGGGCGATGTTGCACAGCTAATGGATCTCACGACTTACGAAACGTTCGAACTTACAATTCCAGAAGGACTCGAGCTTGAAGCTGGAAAGGAAGTCTTCTACATAGAGTCTATGGGGAAGAGGAAGATTGAGAAAGTTACGGGATAAAGTCTCTGGAGAACCAGAGGGCTGAGAAAATGCACATAGATTCTTTTTTTGCATGTTCAAATTCCTCTTTAGATGAGGCAGAGGTTGTAATTTTTGGAATTCCCTATGACGCGACTCAGTCCTTCAAACCCGGTTCGAGGTTCGCTCCCAACGCGATAAGAGAGGCTAGCTGGAACCTTGAAGACTTCTCAGTTTACTTCAAGAGAGGGGTTGGCGTAAAAGTCTGTGACGCGGGAAATGTTTGCGTCGACGGGAGCTTTGAGGACGTAATGGCTGAAACTGAATCCTTTTTAAGGGGATTGGGTATTGAAAGGAAAAGTCTGAGGACTGTTATGTTTGGTGGGGAGCACACGGTCAGTTACGCGGTTTCGAGGGTGATGAAAAGGACGCACTTCGTTGTTTTTGACGCTCACTTCGACCTCAGAGACGAGTTCGACGGTAGCAGGTACAACCACGCGTGCACGGTGAGGAGAATAGCGGAGAGACACGATGTAACACTCGTGGGCGTCAGGAGCTGTACGAAGGAGGAACTGGAGTTTGCGGAGAGAGAGGGCATAAGGTATTACACGGCTTTCGACGTGAGAAAAAGGTGGAAGGAAATTTTGAGAGAACTTGAGGAGAATTTACCGGACAGAATCTACCTTTCGGTTGACATGGACGCATTCGACCCAGCATACGCTCCAGGAGTTTCAACTCCAGAACCGTTCGGAATAGATCCTGTCATCTACTTGGAGTTCGTGGAAAAATTTGGGGACAGGATAACCGGGATGGATGTGGTGGAAGTTGTACCTGACTCCGAGAAAATCACTCCTACTTTTGCAGCAAAGCTCGTGGTTGAATTTTTGTGCTTGATTCCCTGAAGGCACAGACCTTTCTTTTTCCAGTTATGCACTCCTCGAAGTACTCGCACTCCTCACAGGTTTCAGGCACCTTTGTTTCTTTCCTGACAATTCTCTCACCTATGCTAACGCCCGTTATTAGCATTTGTACACCTCCTAACCTCCTTCCGGCTCTAACCAACCTTTTACGATAGCTCCTCGACCTGACACTAACCGATAAGATATATCTCTAGCGGCTATATATCCTTTGCTGTTTATCAATTTATATTGATAATTACATGAACAAATATCACTACACAAACAAATACCACACGTCACCGGCAAACACTCAACCTGCCAGTGTTAATAAATCTTTCTCTTTATTCCTCTTTTTTATTCCACTTTTTGTTCTGTCTGTTCGGTTTGAGAAGACCTGAAAAACCAGAACCAAAATCTAGATAGGCCAAAAGTTCAAACGGACCCGCCGGGATTCGAACCCGGGTCGAGGGGTCCGAAGCCCCTCAGGATGTCCCCTACCCCACGGGTCCCTGCAGATTTCTTTCTATCCACATCTTTATTTCAGCTTTCGGAAGAGCCCCCACAAGAATGTCCACAACTCTTCCAGATCTGAAGAACAGCAGGGCAGGAATTGCAGATATACCAAACCTCGCAGCCAGAACTTCATTCTCGTCCACGTTTACCTTCGCGAACTCTACCTTTCCGGCGAACTCTGCTGCGAGCTCCTTTATTACGGGAGAGAGCATTCTGCACGGCCCACACCACTCTGCCCAAAAGTCGACCACTACGTTTGGTGTGGAGGAAATGAACTCTTCAAAGTTAGTAAAGTTGAGCTCTACCACCCTACCTTCTTGAACGTTTTGAGTTTTTTCAGAACTCTTGGAGAACTTGGACATGAGCTCTTTGATCTTCCTCATTCTTATTCTTTCGAGCTCGTCCATGCTTTACGTGGTTTCGACGTTGTTTAAAATTTTTCGATTTTAATCGTCTGTCCTTGTGTAGACCTCCGAATTCTTCGTAGCAGGAACAGGGTCGAGCTTCGACGCGATCACCTTGCCTGCAGCGAGCTTTCCGAGCTTTGCTGATCCGTCGACCATTACCGTTCCTTTTGCTTCTACGATATCTATCCTCGAGTTACCTATTCGCACATCTCCCTCTGCCACAATCTCTCTTCCCACGCAACCATTGAGCACCAAAGCGTCCCTACATACAACCCTGTTGAACCTCGTTCTAGCACCGATCACGACTTTCTCGGCCTTTACGACCCCGTTTATTAGGCACCCTTTACCGAAGTAGGCTTCTCTCACTTCGACGTTTCCAAGAAAACTCGAACCAGCTCCTGCAATCAGCTTGCCGTCGAACCTCAGGTTCTTTACGACGACCCCTCCCCTCCTTACCACCACTAGCCCCTTACTTCTGTCAACCTTTATGTCCATCCTCATCCCCTACTTGCTCTTCGATCTGACTCCCTGCCTCACCTCAACGGCCACACCTTTCATAAACTCTTTCATTTCCAGTGCGGAGAGAACGGCCCTTCCGGTGGCGAGGAGTTCGTCGTCCTCGTTGACTATTACGACCTCATCTCCCGGCCTGATTTTGTCGTACACCTCTACAACGTGCTTGGCGAATACGCTCCTTCCCATGGCTATGAACTCGGAGACGTCATTCAGAACGCAGACCCTCCATACGGGAAACTCGAAGATCTCCTTTAGTCTTCTCGCTCCCTCCACGCTGAGTGTCAGAAGGCCGGTATCGGCCTTCAAAGTTGCAATTCTAACTCCTCCATCAATTACTTGCCTGATTCTTCCGGTGGACGAAAGCAGGAACTCGCAGCTTTCAGGAAAAAGTACTCTTCCCGCCCCTCTACCGAACTGGTAGTCAGCTATGGTTCTCACTGTCATCAGCATGTCGCTATCTGCCATACCTCCTTTCCCTCCTCTGGTAGTCCCTCAGGCACCGCAGGAAGTCAACGTATCTAAAGTTTTTCCAGTTGATATCTGCGAAGTACAGTTCGCTGTATATGCTCTGCCATATTAGGAAATCCGGAATTGTTTCTCCCGCTCTTATTATCAGGTCCGGAGAGCTTCTAACTTCCAGAAACCTCTCGAGTCCCTTCTCGTCTACTTCCTCCGGATTCAGCTCACCCCTTTCTACCATTTCTGCGAGCCTTCTTACAGCTCTCAGGATTTCTTCCCTCCCGCTCAGAGTGACTATGTTCACCTTTATTCCAGACTTTTCGAGTCCTTCAAACTCTTTAGGTGTGGTGCCTTCGCGAGAGGAAAAGCAGAGCGTAACTTCTGCAACTCCGAACTTCCTACACCACTTGACTATTTCGAAAATCGAATCGTAGGCTCTGTCCGCAACCACCATTATGTGTTTGGGCTTCTTTCCTTTTTCTACAGATTTTTCGAGCATTTTCGTGTAAATGAGCATCGCGATTCGGCCAATATCCATCGATAAAGTTTTAATTGTGTTCCCAATTAAAAGCTTGCCAATGTTGCTAACTCTGATGGCAGTCGCTCTCTCTTTGTTACCTCCTGACTTAGCAGATGGCGTCGTCGTCTTTCTGACTGTCGCGTTTACAGTCGTTTACTCGAACTCCAATTTCATGGAGAAAAAGAGCGTTGCAAGAGATTACATGATGGCTCTTGCTCTCTCCTCTGCCCTCACTTTTGGAAACTTTTTTGGTGTTAAGAGCTACATCATAGCTGCCTCTTTCGTGCTGTGTGACATTCACTTCCTGTTAGAGTTAACGGGGTTGAGGGTAAAGTTCAGGGGCATTCCTGGTTATGGAGCCCTATTTTTCATAGCTGCTTACACTCTTGCGGGCGTAATATATTTCCGCCTCTTTACTCATACCTCCTACACTTATCTGCTTTTCCTCTCGCTCGTGGGTGGCCTTTCAGCCTCCATGGTCGAGTATATAGACGTTGACAAGTCAATAATAGTTCTCCTTTCCTCCACAGTCTACCTGATATTCACGATATACGCAATACACGCGACAATCGTTTATCTGGCTGAAGCTTTCGCGTTATCGCTCGTCTTGGCGCTCATATCGACGAAGGCTGGAGCTGTAGACGAGAGCGGGTTATTGAGTGCGACCCTTGTTGGAACGGTTGTTATAATCTTCACGGACATCAGGTTCTTTCTCATACTGCTCGCTTTCCACGCGATAGGGAGTGCTGCTACCAAATACATGTATAGAGTAAAGTACGAGAGAGGAATAGCTGAGCCGGCAGGAGGGGCGAGGGGTTATGTAAACGTATTCTCGAACAGCCTTCCAGCCCTCTTTTTTGCGATAAATTATGGTTTCTATGGTATAGATGCCTTCAAGCTCGCGTTCGTAGCTTCGATAGCAACTGCTCTTGGTGACACTATGGCGAGTGAGATAGGTAAGACTTCGGAGAAAGTTTACTTGATAACGAACTTCAGAAGGGTTAAACCTGGAACGAACGGAGGAGTTTCGTTGAAGGGTGAGATCGCTGCAGTTGTTGGATGTTTGCTTGTACCTCTACTGGCCTTGGCGATGGGAATGATAACTCTCCCTTACGTGCCCGTTGCATTTCTTGCCTCTCTGGTGGGAGTTCACATTGACAGCCTGTTGGGAGCGACACTCGAAGAGAGAGGCTTACTGAACAACGCGGGCGTAAACTTCCTCGCCACTCTCTTTGGAGGGCTATTGTGCTTCCTGCTGTCATCTGGACTATCTGGAGTCGGTAGAGTCGGTAAAATGCTGTACGTTGGAAGAGTTGAAGTTAAGTAGCTACGGCTTACTGTAGAGCTGTTGAACTGCTTGCAACTGCTTGTTACGGACAAAGTTTTTATTCGTGAGTCTAACTCGCCTCATGGAAAGCACTTCTGAGCCAGAGTCGGATGTAATAATTGGTTTAGAAGTTCACGTTCAGCTTAACAAGCTGAAGACGAAGATGTTTTGTTCTTGTAGCACGGACTACCATGGAGACGAGCCGAACACTCACGTCTGTCCCGTCTGCCTTGGCCTACCAGGAGCTATGCCAGTCCTTAACAGAGAGGCCGTTAAGGCTGGTATAAAGGTAGCTCTTGCATTGCACGCTGAAGTTCAGCCATTCACGTTCTTCGACAGAAAGAACTACTTCTATCCAGATCTACCGAAGGGCTTTCAGATAAGCCAGTACGACAACCCACTTGCTTGGGGGGGCTACGTAACCATAGAGACTGACGAGGGGGAGAAGAAGATAACTCTCAAAAGGATACACATGGAGGAAGATCCTGGAAAACTCAGCTACAAGGGCTCGATAACGACTGCGAGCTATTGCCTGATAGACTATAATCGTTCCGGCATGCCTTTGCTGGAGATAGTGACCGAGCCGGTAATGCACTCCCCAAAGGAAGCTAGGCTGTTTCTGAACAAGCTCAGGATAATTCTGGAGTACCTCGACGTCTTTGACGGATCTCTTGAAGGGGCTATGAGAGTAGATGCAAACGTATCTGTTAGAGGAGGGGGCAGGGTAGAGATAAAGAACATCTCCTCGTTTAAGGGCGTGGAGAGAGCTTTAACTTACGAGATAACGAGACAGAAAAACTTGGTAAGGATGGGAAGAACTGTTAGAAGGGAAACGAGACACTACGACGAGGTGAACAACATAACCGTTTCTCTGAGAAGCAAAGAGGAGGAACAGGACTACCGCTACTTCCCTGAGCCAGATCTCGTTCCGGTTTACACCGAGGAACTACTTGAGGAAGTAAAGCAGACTTTGCCGGAGATGCCTGAGGAGAAGAGGGAGAGGTTCAGAACGCAGTACGGCTTAAGCGACGACTTTGCTAAAGTGCTCGTTCTCGACATAAAGATGGCGAACTACTTTGAGGAGGTAGCCAAGACTGTTAACCCAAAGCTCGCAGCGAGCTGGATCGTGGATGTGTTGAGGGGAGAGCTCAACTACCGCAGCAAGGACTTCAGCTTTGCCTACGAGAGGATGGAGCCGGAGGAGATGGTTAATCTGCTGAAACACTTCGAGAAGGGCGAGATAACGGAGAAGGGAGTGGTAGAGGTAATAAGGACGAAGCTCGACGAAGGAGGAAAAGTAGAGGAGATAATCAAGGCCAAAGGTCTGTTCGCAATTCCGAAGGAGGAAGTGGAGAGGCTTTGTAGAGAGGCGATAGAGAACAACCCGAAGGCTGTTGAGGATTATTACGCTGGCAAGAAGCAGGCTTTGAACTACTTGGTGGGACAGGTGATGAAGGCGACGAGAGGTAGAGCAGACCCGGGAGAGACTGCGAGAATAATAAGGGAAATCCTCGACTCCTCGTGATTTTTTATTGCTTTTAGATTTACTTTAATAACTTTTGGGTTAATTTTGGCGCTGAAGGAACTCACAACTCGACCAGACCCATTTCGTCTATTCGGTATAGGGGCATCTGCTGAATTCTGCTGATTATGCTGTGCTCGATGTAGACGTTGTAGATGTTGTTCGGTCTCATTCCGAACGATTCAATCTTGGAGATGCATACCACGACGTCGAATACGTTTGCCATCAGGTCTGTGACTTCTCTCGACGAAACTACGAAGTACGTCGTGTTCCTAATTCTGCTGAACAACTCCTCCAGAGCTCTAACGATGTTCGAAACCTCGTAAATCTGAATTCCCAGATTAAAGCCGAAGAAAACGATCGTGCTCTCTGGAAACTTGTTTCTTAAGATCCTTCCGATTTCTGCGGCAACGTCGACGATGTTTTCGTTATCCTCCACAAAAGCGACGAGTTCTCCAAAGCAAGTTTCTGGCGTTTTTCCTACTTTTACCACCTTTACGCTTTCGAAGAATTTGTCTATGCACCGATTCTCTTCTCTCAGGGAAAGCATTATCCTGTAGAGTTTTCTGCATGTGCTCTCTCTGTATACAACGAACACGACATCTTCGGAGTTTCCGCACATGACTGAGGTTATGTGGTTCACGAACAACACAGCTCCATAAGCGTCGTCAGACAGTATAGCAACACTGTAACCTCTGAGCGCGTTTACGAGTTCGGCTATGTCCATTTGATCACCTTACACTATGTTAACCATCTTTTCTCCGTCTATCCTGAATAGTGGGAGTGGTGGCAGCTCCCTGATTATGCTGTGCTCGACGAACACGTCGTAAACTCTGTTGTAGGCCATTATGTCAAATCCCCTTGACCTCTTTATTCTTATCATGACATCGAACATGTTGGTTATGACAGGTACGCACTCTCTTTTCATCCTCGTCAGCAGGAAGAACTTCGTCATTTCCGGTATGTGCGTCAAAAGCTCCTCCATCCCGGCTACTATCTCCGCTGGGGAGTAGAGGTAAGAAACGAGATCAAAACCTACGAAAAACGCTATTTCTTTGCTGTCGTACAGCCTTTTCAATATGGATCCTATTTCTCCGCACATCTCCCTGAGATCTCCTCTTTCTTCTACGTAAGCGACGACGTTTCCAAAACCGGCTCTGTTCGTTTTTCCTACTTTTACGACGGGAATTCTACTCAGCAAACTGCTGATTCCTGAGCAGTACGCTTTGGAGGAAAGGAGTTTCTCAATTTTCCTGCACTTTATTTCGGAGTAAACGACGATTACAGTTTTTTCGGCGAGCTGTCGTGTGGCAAGCTCGCACACGAAAGTTGCGGCACTGTACTCATCGTCGGCAACTATAGCTGTGTTCGCGCCCTCGAGAATACCAACCAGATCTTCTGGCCGCATCATAAGCAGTATAATGCTCATCAATTAATATTTTTCGGGTTGTTCAACTGTTCAGTAAATCAACCGTTCATCAAATTTATCGATCTATGTGTCTGGATTTTCATTCGAAAATTTTAAAAGTTCTTTTTTGCTGGAAGAATTTGGCATGCAAAACCTTCAGAGTATCACCACGTTAGATAACAAGTTAAGTGAACTATTTGAGAGGGCTGGCGGCTTTTACGGAAAGCATGCGAAGAATATTCTCAGGATCCTGACAGCACTCGTAATGTTCTTTCTCACGGAAAAGCTCCTCGTTTTGATCCCGTTTTTTCCTCATAGATGGGTCTTGTTTATCTCCGCAGTCTCAGCCGCTTCAGCCTTAAGGAGCAAGAGCCTATCTTTTTCGATTACTTGGGTAACCCTCTCTCTTTCACTTTCGTATCAGAACCCCGTCATGGGGGGACTCGCATTTCTCTTGTATGCAGTTGTCTCTCCTGCAGTCCTCTCTTGCAGCTACCTTGATTTCCTGATTTACTCCTCCTCTTTTTACCTGATGTTCTATGGTCTCGAGTTTTTTCCGATAGTGCTTGCAGGTCTGCTTTACGGGGCAAAGAAGGCCACGAAAGTCAGTCTCGTAACTTTCTTCTCCGGTTTTGCCATCTGCAGTATCCTGCCCTTTTCAACTCTTGGCCACTTAACTCTTGACTTCTCGACCTCTCTGCTGTCCAGACCTCCTGCAAAAGTCGTAAGCATATCCAAGATCGCGGCCTCAATTCTTGACTTCGGCTCCGAAATTGGAAAGCTTGGAACTTTCGCTTCGAAGCTAGTTTCAGGAGTTGCAAACTCCCAGCAGTTCATAGTCCTACTTGTAGGGTGGCTTCTCATAGCTGTAATTCCTGCTTACGTAAAGGAGGCTGTGAAGAAGTATGGACACGTCGCAACTCTACTAGCTTTGATAGGGTCGAGTTATGTGCCTTTCCTTGCCGTGAGCTTCATATACCCCGAGGTCCCGGGCTTCAAACCCAACGCCTTCAACGTTTTATCCTTCGCTTTTGTTGTCATTGTGGCTTGGTTCGTCTCGGAAATTCTTGAATCTGCCCGGAGAGTCGCGAGAACTCAGAGTACATCTATTCCTCAGACGTTTCAGCAGGTGTCGGTGGAGTCTGTTGTTTCTCAGAATGTTCAGGAACGTGGAAAACAGGATGGAGTAGGGGCTGTTGAAAGGATGGAAAGCAGAATTAATGCCCTTATGAGGGAACTTGAGGCGAGAGACGAAAGAAACGAGAACGAGAACAATAACGAAGGAGACAACGAAAGAGGAGGTGTGTGAAGAAACAAATTGGGGGGTGGAAGTTTGAGCCACATATCGGTGACTCGGACGAGGATAAAGAGACTTAATCCCGATATAGCGAGAAAGGTGGCGGAAAGGATATGTCTCACTTACAGAGGTAAGCTCACTGACAGAGTCAGAGACTACTACGGTAGAGAAGTAAGAGTTTCAGTCGGAATAGAGGTCGACGGAGTAAGCGTTGGGTTTGCTGAGACGGATGGAAGCCTTAATGTTCTTTCTGACAGATATCTCTGGCAGGTCAGGGGCAACTTACATATTCACGATGCGATAGTCAGGGAGTTTGTAAAAATGTATACGGCAGAAGCGATAGCTCAATCCCTCGCGAGAGAGGGGTACGAGCTGAAAATTCAGGAGCTTGCTGATGGAATTGTGATAGACGCTTACAGGTGAATAACTGTGAAGGTCAGAGTCGTCGTGAAGGATGACGGAACTGTCAGTTTCGACTATGAGGGGTTTAGAGGTAAAGTCTGCTTAGAAGACTTTGAAAGGTTGTTGAAAAAACTTGAAGAATGCGGAATCGAGCTCGAGCTCGTCAGGAGAATGCTGAAGGAAGAGGTGTGGGAAAGGGAGACGAGGACAGTTGGTGTGGAGGGAGAGGAAAC
>Ga0256834_1000784_pt1 | contig 22413 bp, 21 predicted proteins | sample 4281140metaG_FD_190536 | JGI IMG/M metagenome (GOLD analysis project Ga0256834, IMG submission 190536) | Hydrothermal vent microbial communities from East Pacific Rise, Pacific Ocean - 4281-140 | ecosystem: Environmental > Aquatic > Marine > Hydrothermal vents | place: Pacific Ocean: East...
TTACCCGTACAGGCGACCCACACGAGGTAGAGCATCAGATGATGGAGTGTCTTGGTCAGGAGTTATGGGAGGCGCAACGTGCTCATCGTTTGCCTGATGATGTTGCTTATTTAGAGCGCCTTAAAGCACTGGCACGATGAAACAGCGCGATCTAAAAAACTGTGGGTTTTGCCGTTTTATGCGCGGGGTCGCTTTTGGCGGGTTAGGTGCCATGATTGGCGGTTACAGTGCACTGCTACTAGGTTCCCCACGCAATGAAGCAATCTACTACGCCACATTTTGTGCTATTGCTCTCACTGCTTTTATCAACAGAAAGCGTAAAGGGAGAGAAGATTAGAGCGGCAAGCTATAGTGCTCAACTTGTTCAGCAAACGCTTCAATTTGAAGGCGACTCGTTAAATCCAACTCCTCTACCATCGGTAGCTTGGGAAGCTGTTGTCGAATAACCTCAACAAACATCCCCTCACCCTTAGCCATCATACCTCTCTCTTGACTAAACAATTTAACAGCGTCCAAGCCGCAACTTGGTGAACGGCTTTTAAAGATAAACCCACTAAACCCAGCGATCATCTCAACCGATTGCAGTGCAAATTGGCGCATTCTATCTGTCAGGTCAAATGAGTCATCATCAACTCTCAACAGATGTACTTGCCTCCCTATCATCACACGCTGAATGGGTGGCCTAGGAACCGTTAACCCTATACCAACCTCAGGGCAGAGTGAAATCAGCTCAAAACGGTTTGAAAGCCCCTCCACAATCAGTGGTTGGTACTGACTCGTGCCATCATAACGAACCTCCTCTCCCAACAGACAGCTGCTGACCCCTATTTTGATCCTCATCATCTCCTCACATTGAAAACAGTTTGCACCATACCCCTTGAACCCTTTGGCAATAAACGCAAGAATCCCCCCTCGCTTTTAACATTGAACACTTATGAACTATAAAGACCACTCAGACCAGAAGATAGTTGCCGGTAACAAGATAGGTATACTACTGACCAATCTAGGCACCCCTGATGCCCCTACCCCGTCAGCTGTGCGCCGCTATTTAGCTGAATTTCTCAGCGACTCCCGTGTTGTCGAGACCCCTAGAGTGATCTGGATGTTCATTCTGCATGGCATTATCTTGCGCACTCGCCCTAAGCGATCTGCCGCAGCCTATGCCGAAGTGTGGGAAGAGGATGGCTCACCACTGCTGAGCATATCTAAACAGCAATCAGGCAGTCTACAGTTGGTGTTAGATGAGTTGGCAAGTGATCGTTATCAAGTCGTACTGGCTATGCGTTATGGCACCCCATCCATCAGCAATGGTCTAGAGCTGCTTCGTCAAGGTGGCTGTAGCCGCATCTTAGTTTTGCCTCTCTACCCACAATATTCAGCCACCACAAGTGCTTCAACATTTGATGCTGTTAGTCGTGAGTTACAGAGTTGGCGCTGGCTACCTGATCTGCGGTTCATTACCCACTACCCCACCTACCCACCCTATATTCAGGCATTGGCCAGTTCAATACGTGACTTTTGGGATCAACATGGTAAAGCAGACAAACTACTACTCTCTTTTCACGGCATCCCCCAGAGCTACGCCGATAGTGGTGACCCCTACCCTGAAGAGTGTCGTGCTACAGCAGAAGCGGTTGCTGAAACACTGGGGTTAAATGAGACTGAGTGGACATTCGCATTCCAATCCAGAATGGGAAAGAAACCTTGGATCAAACCCTACACAGATGTTGTACTGCAAGAGTTTGGCCAGCAGGGGCTGGAATCGATCAATGTCATCTGCCCTGGTTTCCCCACCGACTGTTTGGAGACGTTGGAGGAGATCGCTATTGAAAATCAAAGCTACTTTCATGAAGCGGGGGGAGGTGAATACCGCTACATCCCTTCTCTCAATGCCTCAAAAATTCATATTGAGATGCTGGCTGAGTTGGTCACCGAGCAGACCTTAGGGTGGTGAGGAGTCACCTCATAAATCACTAAGAAGGTTATTGATTAGTCACTATTTAACCAACCAACTATTGACCTGCTCTAGGTCAGCCTGGCTCAAAGTACCCGCAGCCTGTTTCAACTGAAGTCCATTGAGGATAAAGGCATAGCGGGATTGATAATAGTTACGCTGAGAATCAAATAGGTTTCGCTGCACGCCCAGTACATCAACAATCGTCCGTGTTCCCACCTCATACCCCGCTTGAGTAGAAGTGAATGCACTCTCAGCTGAAACCGTAGCGGCATACAACGCCTCGACTTGGCTCACAGAGGAGATAACTCCACGATAAGCACTCCGCACTTGACGTTTTACCGCTCTACGCTGACGATCTAAACTGCTCTGTGCCGTGGTTAAATCAATTTGTGCTTGAGTCACGCGGGAGGATGTTCCACCACCCGCATAGAGCGGCACACTGAGCTGAATACCAATCATACCAATATTCATATCTGAGCCTCGCTCACTATCTGTTCGTGAGACGCCATAAGAGCCGACAAGATCAACCGTTGGATGGTGGCCCGCTTTCTTCAATGCCACCACATTTCGTGCCTGCTCAATGGTACTACGCGCTGCAATAATGCTGTAGTTCTGCTGTTGAGCAGTAGTTGACCATTTCTCAACATTATCAGGGCTGGGTTTGCTAAGCACCATACTCTCACCCAATGCAGCTAAATTCGAGACCTCCCCGCCACCAAGAATCTCCAGCAACGCCTCTTTGGAGTTATCCTCTGCATTCTCCGCCTGAATGGTACCTGCTCGATCACGATCAAAGGTCGCCTGCGCTTCATGTACATCCGTGATAGCAATCAGCCCCACCTCAAAACGCTGCTTAGCTTGATCAAGTTGCCGCTGGGTCGCCTCAAGCTGTGCCTTAGAGACACGAAGATCATCACTGGCTGAGAGTACATCAAAATAGGCTTGTGTCGTTCTAACCATCAGTTCCAAACTGGCCGATTGATACTCAGCCTCAGCCTTAGCGATGGCAAGGTCACTCTGCTCTAGCTGAATCCAGTAATTACGATAGTAGAGTGGCTGTTGCAAGTTGAGCGTTAAGCTCTGCTCGCTATAGTCATCCGTACTTGTTGGCCAAAAACCACCCACAATCTCACTATTGACCATCTTGGCCTGGCCATTGAGTGAGATATTGGGCCGTAAAGCGGCTGTTGACTGATTCCTTGACTCTCTAACCGAAGCCAGTTGGCTCATTGATGTCTGTAGCTGGAGATCACTCTGCTGTGCCAACCGGTAGACCGCCATCAAATCCATCGCGGCTGCGCTATGAGTCCATACCAAACTGCTAAAGAGTGTTGCTAAAACTATTCGTTTCATTATCTTAAATCCATATATTAGCTTTCATTAATATATTAGCGTATATCGCGATTAGAGGCCATTATCTATCACTGACTACTGAGGCAAAAGATAAACAGACTAAAGAGTTATAATTATGGTCGCTTTTTGTCATTAGACATAGGGCCAACAAGCAAGGCGGGATCAAGTCGTTTTTTAAACAGATTCATTCGCCAATCCAGATGCGGCCCAGAGGCCCGACCTGTTGCGCCTATCTCTGCTATTAGCATACCCTGCTTCACATAATCCCCTTCACTAACCAAAATCTTGCTGAGATGAAGAAAAGAGGAGGATAAGCCATGTCCATGATCAACAATTAGCGTGCCACCTGAGTAGAACATATTACGATGCACCAGTGTCACCAAACCATCTGCAGGTGCAACAACCTTAGTACCAACTGGGCCTGCTACATCAACACCAAAATGGGGCCGACGTGGTTTGCCATTTAAGACTCGCTGACTACCATAGACGCCACTGATACGCCCAATAGCTGGCCACTTAAAACCACTTAAAAAATCGGTTCGCTTATCATCCTGTCTGCGTGCTTGCTTAACTAAAGCACTCTCAGCTTTAATCCGTTTCCAATCATGTTCAGGTGGTGTCACTTTACTCGGCGGCAGGCCATCCACACGTTGAATATCATACTGCCGTTTAACCAGTTCAATTTTACGTATTTCAATACTGCCATCACTATAGATCACTTTTAATTTGCTCTCTAGCGGCTCATCACGACCAAAACCGATTAGAAAAACACCCTCTTTTGAGGTACGGATAGGGCTACCATTCAACAGAACTTTAGCACCAGGCGTCACACGCCCTTCAAGCAGCCCACCTTGAGTAAAGCTTCCCTCTAATGAGAGATCAGCCAATATTGGCAGAGCAACAAGCAGCAAAAGCAAAGCCATAAATAGTTCTTTTATTTTGAGTGAGAAGCCGTTCATCAATAAAATATCAGTCAGTTGAGTTATATGAAAAATACCATAGTGTCATTTCACGGTACAATGTAGCGATTTAATACTACCATCTCCACCCGAAAGCTGATGAGTAACGAGAAGTTTCGCAATAGAGAGTATAGCTGGCAAGAGTTGGTCAATATGATCACCTGTCATCGTCGTGAGTTGATAAAAGCAAACATTATCGCCTTCTTTGGTGCTCTGGTTGCTGTGCCTATTCCTCTATTGATCCCACTGCTGGTTGATGAGGTGCTGCTTGACCAGCCTGGCATTACGATTGAGACGGTCAACCGCTTCTTTCCTGAAAGTTGGTACGATCCACTCCTCTATATTGGTGTCATCCTAGCGTTCACCGTAGTGTTACGCCTCATCTCTCTACTGCTCAGTGTTTGGCAGACTCGTCAGTTCACTATTATCTCAAAAGATGTAATCTTTCGTATCCGCAGGGATCTGCTGCAACGATTGCAGCATGTCTCAATGTCTGAGTACGAAACACTCGGCAGTGGCACGGTTGCCTCTCATTTAGTCACCGATCTGGATGCCGTCGATAGCTTTGTTGGTGTTGCTACCAGCAAGTTTCTTGTTGCGGTATTAAGTATCATCGGCACCGCCGTTGTTTTAATCTGGATGAACTGGCAGCTGGGCCTCTTCATTTTGCTACTAAACCCAGTTGTGATCTATGTCACCACCGTCTTTGGTCGCAAGGTAAAAGAGCTAAAACGGCGTGAGAATTCTGCTTATCAACTCTTTCAGGAGTCACTCTCAGAGACCCTTGATGCGATCCAGCAGATTCGTGCCAGCAACCGTGAAGAGCACTACATCAACCGCATCATCAACAAAGCCGACGATATTCGCCACCACTCGGCCAACTTCACCTGGAAGAGTGATACTGCTGGCCGCCTCTCCTTCATCATATTCCTCTTTGGCTTTGACCTATTCCGCGCTGTTAGCATGCTGATGGTGCTCTACTCAGACCTCACCATCGGCCAGATGCTTGCCGTCTTCTCCTACCTCTGGTTTATGATGGCACCGGTACAAGAGGTGTTGGGTGTTCAGTACGCCTACAACGGCGCACGGGCTGCATTAAATCGTATCAACAACCTAATGCGTATCGACCTAGAACCGATCTATCCACACGAAGCCAACCCCTTTAAAGGGAAGCGCACCAACGCCATCCGCCTTGATAAAATCAGTTTTAGTTATGGTGATGGGCCGCGAGTGTTGGATCAAGTCTCACTCAACATTCGTGAGGGGGAGAAGGTTGCACTGGTCGGTGCCAGTGGCGGTGGCAAGACCACCTTGGTGCAGGTATTGCTAGGTCTCTACACGCCTAAATCTGGAAAGATCTACTTTGATGACATCCCCGTCACTAAAATCGGCATGGACATCGTACGTGACAACGTGGCCACCGTACTACAGCACCCTGCTCTATTGAATGACACGGTACGAATGAACCTAACGCTAGGTAAAGATATCAGTGATGAGGCGATCTGGCTGGCGCTAGAGATTGCTCAATTAGATAAGACGGTACAAGGGTTAGAGCAGCAGCTGGAGACCTTAGTGGGCCGAAATGGCATCCGGCTATCCGGTGGTCAACGCCAACGTCTTGCGGTCGCTCGTATGGTACTAAGCGACCCTAAAATAGTTATTCTCGATGAGGCCACCTCCGCACTTGACACCTCTACCGAGAGTGCCCTGCATCATGCACTACAATCATTCCTCAAAGGTCGTACCACCCTCATCATCGCTCACCGTCTGAGCGCTGTTAAGCAAGCTGACCGTGTATTGGTATTTGAAGATGGCCATATTGTCGAGGAGGGGCGACATGACGAATTAATAGGCAATAACGGCCTCTACGCCTCACTCTATGGAAGGCAGACAACATAATGGGCAAGCTTTTAGGTATAGCAGTCAAAGAGAGATCACACGCACCAATGGAGAGTTTGCAACAGGCATCAGTAACAACAATGAGTGGCATTGCCAATGATTTTAGAGGCAAGCCTAGCAATCGACAAGTGAGTCTATTGGCATGCGAGAGCTGGCAAGCCGTCTGCCAAAAACTAGGGGAGGTGCTGCCTTGGCAGATTCGCCGAGCCAACCTCTATATTCAAGGCATCAACCTACAACAAACAACCGGACAGGTGATACAGATCGGCCAACTAAAACTACTAATCACCCAAGAGACCGCCCCCTGCAAACGCATGAGAGAGGTGCATGACGGCCTTTTTGAAGCGATGGTAGATGAGTGGCGTGGCGGCGTCTGTTGCCAGGTGCTGCATGATGGTGAGATTAAAATTGGCGATAAGGTAGAGATAACTCATGACAACTAATAGCACTAATAGCAGAAACGTAACCAGCGTAATAGCACAGACTCGGCGCTGGCTGAAAAACATCATCCTACGCCACAACTTCTGTCCCTTTGGCCATGAACCGGCCAAAAAAGAGTCCATTCGCTATGCTGTTTGTGAATCCACTAACCCAGATGAGGTGGCTGAAATGTTCATGGATGAATTGGTAAACCTACGTGATGGTGACCACAACAAGATCGAAACCACCCTATTTATCACCCCAAACTGCTTTGCTGACTTCAATGATTACAATGAGTTTCTGGATATAGTTGATGCAATGCTTGAGCAGCTAAATTTGGTCGGTATTATTCAAATTGCCAGTTTCCACCCCGACTACCAATTTGCTGATTTGCAAGTTAATGATGCCCGCAACTTCACCAACCGCTCACTGCACCCAACATTCCACCTAATCTTGGAAGATAGCATCGAACGCGCTCGCACCAGCCATCCCGATGTTGAGAGCATCCCACAAACCAATATGGATCTGCTGGAGAAGCAAGGCTTAGAGGAGTCAAAACGGCAGTTGGAAAATTGTCGAGAGGAGCAGAGTTAGCGCTGCTCTTTTAAGAAGAGAGGGATTCGCTGTTCAAGCCAGTAGTGAGGATTAAATGGGTTATTGCCAGTAACAAACCCCACATGCCCGCCCCCACGAGTAACTTCAACAGCAACACTGGCTGACAACTCCTCTTGCTTTGGCAGAATCGACTCTGTCATAAAGGGGTCATCAATGGCGTGGAGAATTAGCGTAGGCATCTCAATTTTATGCAGATATTGGCGCGAGCTTGAAAGCTGATAGTAATGCTCAGCACTGTCAAAACCATGTAGCTTTGCAACCACACGCTCATCATACTGCCAAAATGATTTTATGCTTGATAGATCACCCAGTTGGCCAATTTTTCTCGCCTCATCTTGAAGGCCAACTCTCTCCAAGTATTCTCTCTTTGTCTCCATAAAATTGACCAAATTGCGAATCAAGTTGTAGCGATACAACTTAGAAAAACCTTGATCAAGCTTTGTTGCACAATCGGCTAAAACAAGGGGGGCTGAGACTGAAATAGCGGCATTAAGTGAGATGTTATCGCCCTGTTCACCGAGCCACTTTAGCAGTACATTTCCACCCAAAGAGAAACCGATGGCTGCCATAGGCCGTTCAGGCTCACGTTGTCGTAGCGTTTTATAGAGAAAATTGATATCACCAGTATCACCTGAGTGGTAACCTCGTGCCAAACGATTCAGCTCACCACTGCACCCCCTAAAGTTCAGTGCCACGCTGCTCATGCCACTCTTTTGTAGAAGATGCTGTAGCCCCTGTATGTAATGAGATTGGGAGCTACCTGTTAGACCATGCAGTAAGATAACTAACAACCCCTCCTCACCACACCAATCAATATCAATAAAATCACTATCGGATGTTGCAAGCCGCTCTCGCTTCACTATTGGTAGTGTAGGCAACCTTCTTAGCAACACTGGATAGAGTGTTTGCAGATGGGCATTGTTTAACCACCATGCCGGTTTAAATCTCATAGACTCCTTGTGCGTTTTTATACTAAAACCTCCATTTTGTTGTCTCCAAATATCAAGAATATATAGAGCAGTATAGAGATGCTTATCATTATTGAGTTTTACTAAGAGAGGTCACAGAGTAAACTATGCACTTTAGTTTATGAATCAAAATGATGTCTGCACTCACTATAAAAAATCTGCACAAATCCTACAGTAATGGTTTTACTGCACTCAAAGGGATCGACCTTGAAGTTGATGAGGGGGATTTTTTTGCTCTATTGGGGCCAAATGGGGCAGGCAAATCAACAGCTATCGGCATTATCACATCACTAATCAACAAATCAGGCGGTAGTGTTTCAGTATTTGGCCATGATCTTGATAAAAACCCAGAAGCTGTAAAGAGCTGCATTGGACTGGTGCCACAGGAGTTTAACTTTAACCAGTATGAGCCCGTTGAAGAGATTTTAGTCAACCAAGCAGGCTATCAGGGGGTACCGAGAGGTGAGGCATTTCACCGTGCTGAGATCTACCTAAAGAAGACCGGGCTTTGGGATAAACGCCGAGTGAATGCACGGATGCTCTCTGGTGGCATGAAACGACGCATGATGATTGCTCGGGCGTTGGTGCATCATCCTAAATTGCTGATTCTAGATGAGCCAACAGCAGGTGTTGATATCGAAAATCGCCACTCAATGTGGGCATTTCTACGCAAGATTAATGAGAGTGGCACCACCATCATCCTGACCACTCACTATCTTGAGGAGGCGGAGAGCCTCTGCCAAAAAATTGCCATTATTGATCAGGGTAAAATTATTGAGAATGCTACGATGAGCGGGCTGCTCCATCGGTTACAACGTGAGACCTTTCTGTTTGATCTGAAAGATAGCATTAGTGAAGCACCCCAGCTGGAGGGTTATGCTGTCAAATGGGTAGATGAGTGTACCATTGAGGTCGAGGTCTCTCGTGAGCAAGGGGTTAATCTGCTATTTGCTGCACTCTCGCTTCAAGGGATCGAGGTGCTCAGCATGCGAAATAAGCAGAACCGTCTCGAACAACTTTTTGTTGATTTAGTGCAGCAAAATGGAGAGGCAGAGTAATGTCTATGTCACGCTACGCGATTGCCTATCAGACTATTCTGACCAAGGAGATTCTTCGCTTTAGTCGCATCTGGATCCAGACACTAATACCACCCGCCATTACAACAACACTCTATTTCTTGATTTTCGGCCAGCTCATCGGCAGCCGCATTGGCCAGATGGATGGGTTGGATTACAACCAATTTATTGTGCCTGGGCTGATCCTGATGTCAGTCATCACCAACTCCTATAGCAATGTGGTCTCCTCATTTTTTAGCTGTAAATACCAGCGCCATATTGAGGAGCTATTGATCTCACCCGTACCCAATTGGATCATCCTGGCCGGTTATGTAAGTGGTGGTGTCGCACGAGGTGTAATAGTAGGTATTATCGTCACACTGGTAGCCAAGTTTTTTGCTGATTTCACCATCCATAGCTACCTGCTAACTGTTACCGTTTTTATCCTCACCTCGATACTCTTTGCGCTGTGTGGTTTTATCAATGCAGTTTATGCCAAGACATTTGATGATATCTCAATCATTCCCACATTTATTTTAACGCCACTCACCTATCTCGGTGGTATCTTCTACTCTATTCAGCTATTGCCCAGTTTTTGGCAGAATCTCTCTCTGTTCAATCCTGTTCTCTATATGATCAATGCATTTCGTTATGGGGTGCTGGGTATTTCAGATATTGATATCTCCACCGCTTTGATGATTATTGTCAGCTTTATTGTGGCATTGGTGCTCTTCAGCCTATATCTGCTTAACCGAGGGATTGGTATTAAACAGTGAACGTTCTACAACAACAAATCACTAAAAAGTGCCCAGCCCAACTCAAGAAAGAGGCCGACACGCCGCAATAATCTATTAATTAAGTATCAATCCCATTCAGGACGTTATACAACGTAGTCTTTGGAGTTTTTCCATGAATAGATGGCACCTTCTTAACATCTCTCTTTCGCTGCTATTTCTGCTCATTTCTCAGTCGCTCTTGGCACAACCAAAATTTATTGGTAATGAGAAATGCGCTAGCTGCCATAAAGTCGATTTTGCCTCATGGGAGGTCAGTTCACATGCCAAAGCCTTCAATATCCTGAAACCAGGAAAGCGTAAAGCGGCAAAAAAATTGGCTGATTTAGACCCCAATAAAGATTACACTCGCGATAAAAAGTGCATCAAGTGCCACGTTACCGGCTACAAGAAAAAGGGGGGATTTAAGAGTATTGAGAAGACCCCTAAGATGGCAGGTGTAGGGTGTGAGAGCTGCCACGGCCCTGGTGGGGAGTATAAAGATCTACACGAAGATAACCCCTACGGCTTTGAAAAAAGTGCTGCCGAACCATTAGGTCAGCTGTATGGTGAAGATGATGAAGCCGTCTGTAAGGCTTGTCATGGGCACGAAGGTGCGCCACACCATGAAGGTCTCGACCAAAAGTACCAATTTAATTGGCAGGCGGCTCTTAAGCAGCAAGAGAGTTATCACATTAAAAAGAGTGGCAAAAGCCAGTTCTCATTTTAGGCATCCTCAAACCCTCTATTTCAAAGGACACTAATGGCTCAGCCGCCAACACTCCAAGCTAAAATGAGTCGTGCGAAACTTAGTACTAAGTTTCTCTCTGCACTGTTTGTCATCTTATTGGTGATGACACTGATAGATGTCGTCTGGGATTCACAAAAAAGCACCAAAATCACACACGGCATGGTTAAAGAGTGGACGTTTCTCTTTGCAGAAAATGTTCGTGTTTCACTCAACACCCTGATGCGTGAAGGGCAGATGGATATCCGTTTTGCACTCTTCGAGAGCATGCAGGAGGAGCTTCATGGATTGGAGGATGTACGAGTCATTCGGGCACAAAGAACCAACGATATTTTTATGGAGGTCAATCGACGAGAGGTGATACCCCCACTCACTGAGGCTCTTCGTCGGGCGACTGAGAAGAGAGTATCACTCACCTCTCACCTCTCTAAAACCGTTGATGAGAATAGAAGAGAGGCACTCCAGGAGCAGATAGAGGAGCTTGATGAGACAATTGATGAGATTTCAGAAAAGATAGAAGTCGCCTCTCAACCCATTCTAACAAGTAAACAAGAGCAGCCAAGAGATGCACTTGATCAACAAGTGTTAGATAGTGGTGAGCCTATCTACCAATTCTCTGGTGATGATGTTCGTGTTTTGATCCCCTACACCACACGACGAGAAACCTGCTCAGAAGAGGATGGCTGCCATGTCTACGCCAATGAGGGGGATGTTTTAGGCGCTATCAGCATGGAGTTCTCCCTGCAGAAGGTCAATGAGCAGATCAGAGAGAACAACATAAAGGTAGCCGCTGTTTGGGGCAGTCGTTTTGTTATTTTCATGGTTGTCATCATTATTCTGCTTTCACTCATCATCACCAATAAATTGCAGAAGATAGTGGCTGTTTTTAACAAAATGGCTGAGGGCGATTTTTCAGTTCGGGCGCCCGTTAACAGTGGTGATGAGATTGGCCAACTGGCAGCTGGCTTTAACAAAATGGCCGGTAAACTAGAGGAGACCCGTGCTGAGCTTGATCGACGGCTTCTTGAGATATACGCCCTCTACAACGTCAGTAAAACATTAAACACCAGTTTTGAGACTGAGCAGTTGCTCATCAGACTCGTTGAAGATATCAGTGTTCACATGGATATCGACCGCATGATGATTCTGCTACCCAATAAAGAGTTTACAAGATTAGAGGTGGCCTCTCATACCGGTTTTACTGATGAGGAGATTAAACAGGCCTCGCCAAGTATCCACAAAGGGATCTACGCCTTAATATTATCCGCTGGTATCAGCCGGATCATTGAGAATGTCGAAAACGATGTCACCATCCTGCCTGATGATCTATTTAGTCCAGATATCGGCTCACTGGTAGCCGTCCCCTTTCTACGCCGAGGCACCGTATTGGGCTTAATCTGCGCTTTCCGTAATAAACCTAAACAGTTCCAATTTTCTGATCTAAAACTATTCAACAGTGTCGCCGAACACCTAGCCATTGCGATGGAGAATGCACGTCTATTTGAGAAGACCAAACAGATGGCCATCACCGATGGCTTAACGGGCCTCTATAACAAACGCTTCTTTCTGGAGATCATACACTCAGAAGTAGAACGTGCTAAACGGTGTGAGCATGACCTCTCTTTTATCATCATGGATATTGATAATTTCAAACACTACAACGACACCAATGGCCACCCAGCTGGTGATACACTACTTAAAGCACTATCAGAACTTATCAAAGGTGTCATACGCAAAGTAGACATCCCTTGCCGATATGGTGGTGAAGAGTTTGTTATCATCCTGCCTGAAACTTCTAAACTTGATGCTAAAAACGTAGCTGAAAAGTTGGTCTCAATTATCAACGTCTACCACTTTGACCATGCAAGCAGTCAACCGCTTGGTTTCATTTCAGTCAGCATGGGTCTAGCCACCTTCCCTCAAGATGGCTCTGATGAGGAGATGCTAATCGTTAAAGCCGATAAGGCACTCTATAAAGCGAAAATCAGTGGTAAAAATAGAGTGGTTTTAGCGTAGTTAAGTTACTCACACCCCTCTCATCCTCCCACACACACCTCACACCAAAATAGAAAAACGGCTCATTTATAGTGCGTCGTTAGCCCCCTCTATGCTGGCATGTTTATTGTGATAAAATTCAGAAACCATTATAAATTTAGCTTATTAAAGGGGTTCTGATGCGCTCTATGAAATTGATAAGTAGTGCCGCCTTATCGGCACTATTTTTTTTACCCACTGCTGTCATGGCACAAGAAGAGGTGATGAATGGGGCCAATACCGCCTGGATTTTAACCTCAACAGCGCTTGTGCTGTTTATGACCCTACCAGGCCTCGCCCTCTTCTATGGTGGATTGGTTCGTACTAAAAACGTGCTCTCCGTCATCATGCAGTGCTTCTCAATTTGCTGTATGGCATCAATACTCTGGTTGGTGGTCGGTTACAGTCTCGCATTTGGTGAGGGCAACGCCTTCATTGGTGATTTTAGTAAAGTGATGATGGCTGGTGTCAGCCGTGAACTACTCGCTGGCGATATACCTGAAATTCTCTTCATGATGTTTCAAATGACCTTCGCAATTATCACCCCAGCACTGATTATTGGTGGTTTTGCTGAACGCATGAAGTTCTCTGCCATGATTATCTTCAGCGGCATCTGGTTACTTGCTGTTTATGTTCCTGTTACCCATTGGGTATGGGGTGGCGGCTGGCTAAGCCAGATGGGCGTGTTAGATTTTGCCGGTGGCTTGGTGGTACATATTACAGCAGGTGTCAGCGCTCTAACCGCTGCAATTGTTATCGGTCCACGCCGTGGTTTTGGTACCACCTCAATGCCTCCTCACAACATGACCATGACTATGATGGGAGCCGGTATGTTATGGGTCGGTTGGTTTGGCTTTAATGGTGGCAGTGCATTGGCAGCAAATGGTGATGCCGCTATGGCTATCGTCGTAACACATATATCCGCCTCAGCAGGTGCTATCGCTTGGGGAGCTATTGAGTGGAAGAAATTTGGTAAACCAAGTGCTTTGGGAGTCGCTACTGGCATCATCGCGGGACTAGGAACCATCACCCCAGCCTCCGGTTTTGTTGGCCCTGGTGGTGCACTCATTATTGGTCTTACCGCCGGTGTTGTCTGTTTTTATGCGACTCAGTATTTAAAACGCACCCTAAAGATAGATGACTCATTGGATGTTTTCCCTGTACATGGTGTAGGTGGCATTATCGGTACACTGATGGCTGGTATTTTCTCTGCCACATCATTAGGTATCTTTAGTGGTTTTGGCTTTGCTGATGGTATTAGCTCAATGTCTGAGCAGTTTGGCATCCAGCTCATTGGCGTTGTAGCGACCGTTATCTTCTCTGCTGTGATGACCTGGGGCATACTGAAGCTGGTTGACAAATTAGTAGGCCTGAGAGTGACTGAAGAGGAAGAGATTGAGGGGTTAGATATCACATTACATGATGAACGTGGTTATGATATTTCATAACTAGCGTTCAAATGTAACAACTAAAAAAGGGGGCAAAAGCCCCCTTTTTTTATGGTAGCTACTGCTCCTACCTCTCTTTGCTGTAGCTGGCTAAAGCACTATCCGTCTCATGTAGGGCCACCTCTACAACAGGGAAACCACCCTGCTCAACATAATCAAAGATCAGACGGGCAATATTCTCCGCCGTTGGATTACAATCCATAATAAAAACAGGCTCACCCGCAGACTCGACAGCAGGCAGGAATGGGTCTTCTTTGAACATCAACATTTTGTGGTCGATCTTCTCATTGATCCATAATTTCACGTAATCACCAATATCAGAGAAATCAACAACCATGCCCATATCATCCAGCGTTTCAGACTCTAATTTAATAACCGCCGTAGCGTTATGGCCATGTAGATTTCGACACTTACCTTTATGGTTAACCAGACGGTGCCCATAACAAAAATGGATATCTTTTGTGACTCTATACATCAGCTAACTTAATAAAGTGGGTGAAATAAAATTGGAGGCAAGTATAGGCCGTTTTTTGGGCCTTGTGCCAAAAAAGATCCTTATTAAGCTAAAGATGTAATACATACCGCCGAGATAGTGCTTATATAGGCACTATTTTCTTGAACTACGGATTGGATCACCAATGGCAAGTTATGAACTTCTAAAAAAAATTGCACAAGAGGCTATCGACCATCTTGATGATCTCAATCTAAAATACCCAAACATCGCCTCTGATACCAGTGTAGATGCCGTTGATAAATGGCGCAAAAAGGTAACGAAATTTGAGACAACAACCAATGAGGTTCACTCTCACACAAGCAGAATTGAGGTAAATACTAAAGAAGTGACCAACCATGACGGTTCTCTCAATATCACCTCTACCGACAGTAGAAAAACCACCACAGATAATAGCCCTGGGATGGCTGAAGAGAGCGGTAGCAACACGGATGATAAAATGGCTGCACTCAGAGGAAGCGCATTGGCATTATTTGAGAAGTATGATTTTGAAGATGTTCTTGACAAAATGGCCAGTCAACATGACTGCAATATGAATGGCATACAGCTCGTCAGCCTTGTTGGCCAAAGTGCCTATTGTGAAGCCCTCAAGCGAGAAATAGTGGTTCTCTCCTCCAACGCTATTACCAATGATCAAGCTGCTAACCTCTGGAATAGCCTTGGCCGTCCGTCACTCTATGGTGGTGCCTGGTGTGGGGATGACATCTCCAAGCTATCCAGCTAATAATATCAGCGCAAAAACAGCCCAGGAGAGTGCGAGCAGCAGCCAAGGGAGCCAGTGCTGTCTATATACAACCTCCCTCTCAATTTGAGCCCCATTTCCATCCTGAGACTTTTTTGAGGCGCGTTTAAGTTGCCTGTTTAGCTCTCTAGCACGTGATTTTTGCTGTTTTTTATATTGATCAATCCCCTTTTGAATGCCTTGAGCAATCAGTTTTGTCTGCTCTTTAGTTTGACCGGGGCGCTGGGTGCTTTTAGCCGCAACCTCCGCCTCCGCCAGGGTTTGAGGTGAAGGTTTGGCTCTTTTCGTCACTCTATTCATAATGGATAGATCATATCTGTTATCGCTGCCATTTAGCGCCAGATCAATTCAACCTGCTCACAACTAAATTGCCGAATCAGACGGCGCATCAACTCATCAGTCGGATGAATTCGCCACGCATCACCGAGTTGAATAGCACCATTTGCACCCCCTTGATGTAGGGTAATTTGAACGGGCAACGCTCCACCCGTAAAGGGCTTGAGCTGTTGGCTTAACGCCTTTAGCACCTGTTCATCACTCTGTGATGCTTTGCTCATCGCTTGGCGGTCAAGTGTAATGTTGAGACGTTTAGCTTTAATCTCCCGTGCCTCTTCAAACTCATGCACCTGCTCAACTCGAATATTGATGCCACCACGAAAATCATCACGGCTTAGGCTACCCGTAACCACTAAAATTTTATCAACAGCCAGTAGGTCACGATACACCTCTTGAGTTTCTGAAAAGAGTGTCGCCTCAATGCGCCCACTCCGATCATCAAGTAAAAGTGACGCGATGGTGCCTCGCTGAGTCTGGTTGCGCCGGATCGACATAACAAGCCCCGCCACGCAGACACGCTGCACATCCCGTTTTCGGTAACCCCCACCTCCACTCGACTCTGGAACTGATAAATCACCAATACGGGAGGTGACAATATGGCGCATCTCACCTTCATAACGGTCAATCGGGTGCCCCGTCAAATAGAGACCAAGGGTGTTCTTCTCACCCGCTAGACGCTGCTCATCGTCCCACTCTTCACAGGGAGCTGGCAGAAGATTATGGTCAGAGGCGCTCTCATCCTCAACAATTTCAGCTCCAATCCCAAACAGGTCATTTTGGCCCGCAGCAAGTGTGGCATGGTGCTGTTCTGCTAGTCGAATAGCCGTTGGCAACTGCTGCATCAAAGTGGCGCGGTTTTCACCCATATTGTCCAGCGCACCACAATGAACCAGCGCCTCTAATACCCGTTTATTGGCTCGTTTCAGATCAATACGACGACAAAAATCGAGCAGATTTTTAAACACCCCCTCCTCTCTCGCCTCAACAATGCCCTCAATCGCAGACTCACCGACCCCTTTGATAGCCCCTAAGCCGTAGATCACTTTTTTCTCACCATCAATGGTGAATTTGAACTTGGAAAGATTCACATCTGGAGTTAGCACCTGCAACTCCATCGCCCTACACTCTTCGATTAGGGTAACCACTTTGTCAGTGGAGTCCATATCTGCTGAGAGTACAGCGGCCATAAAGGCAGCGGGATAGTGCGCTTTGAGCCACATCGTCTGGTAGGAGACCAACGCATAGGCAGCCGAGTGGGATTTATTGAAACCATAACCGGCAAATTTCGCCATCAAATCGAAGATGTAGGTAGCAGTATCTTCATCCACACCACGCTCAACAGCACCTGCGCGGAAAAGTTCACCCTGCTTATCCATCTCTGACTGTTTCTTCTTACCCATTGCTCGACGCAACAGGTCAGCACCACCCAGTGAGTACCCCGCCAACACCTGGGCGATCTGCATCACCTGCTCCTGATAGAGGATGACACCATAGGTTGGCTTGAGAATTGGTTCTAGATCAGGGTGTGGGTAGGCTACATCAGCTCGGCCATGTTTTCGGTCGATAAAGTCATCCACCATGCCAGAGCCGAGGGGGCCAGGACGATAGAGAGCCACCAGTGCAGTGATATCCTCAAAGCTATCGGGCTGCAGCTTTTTAACCAGCTCCTTCATGCCACGAGATTCAAGCTGGAAGACAGCGGTGGTTTCACACCGCTTCAGCAGATCAAAAGAGGCCTTATCATGGACGGGGATCGTTGTAATATCGACCGGCTCTTCCCCCTCTAGCTTACGCTCAGCATTGATGGTCTTCAGCGCCCAGTCGATGATGGTAAGGGTGCGTAGACCTAAGAAATCGAACTTAACTAAGCCGACCGATTCAACATCATTTTTATCAAACTGAGTCACCAAATTGCCGCCACCAGGCTCACAGTAGAGTGGTGAGAAATCGGTCAGTAAGGATGGAGAGATAACCACACCACCGGCATGTTTACCGGCATTTCGGGTTATACCCTCCAGCTTCAGCGCCATATTGATCAGGCTCTGAACCTCATCATCCTCATCATAGAGCTGCTTTAGCTCATCACTCTCTTTCAACGCCTGGGTGAGTGTCATGCCAATCTCAAAGGGGATCAGCTTGGCGATACGGTCAACAAAACCGTAGGGGTGGCTCATTACACGGCCCACATCACGAATAACTGCTTTGGCAGCCATCGTGCCGTAGGTGATGATCTGCGAAACAGAGTTACGACCATAGTGACGTGAGACGTAGTCAATCACTCGGTCACGCCCCTCCATGCAGAAGTCGATATCAAAATCAGGCATTGAGACACGTTCAGGGTTGAGAAACCGCTCAAAAAGGAGTTCATGCTCAATCGGATCTAGATCAGTAATTTTAAGTACATAAGCAACCAGAGAGCCCGCACCAGAACCACGGCCAGGGCCAACGGGGATATCATTATCTTTGGCCCATTGGATAAAGTCAGAGACAATCAGGAAGTAACCTGGAAAGCCCATACCACAGATCACATCCAGCTCAATCTGTAAGCGCTCATCATAGATTTTTCGCTGCTCAGCATAATCTTCAGCGGCTGGATCGAGGATCTTTTTTAAACGCTCTTCAAGCCCTTTTTTTGAGTCAGAAGTGAGTAGTTCATCAACACTCGACATCTCATCGGGGATGGGGATTTCTGGTAGATAGGGAACATCCAGCTCTAACTCTAAGGTGCAGCGTTTGGCTATCTCAACACTGTTCTTCAACGCTTCAGGGATATCGGCAAAGAGTTCACACATCTCCTCTTCACTGCGTAGATACTGCTGGTCACTATAATTTTTTGGGCGGCGTGGATCATCCAAAGTACGCCCTTCATGGATGCAAACACGCGTCTCATGTGCGTCAAAATCATCTTGACTCAGAAAACGCACATCATTGGTTGCCACCACCGGTACTTGGTACTGACTGGCAAGTGCAACACTAAGGTGTAATGCCTCCTCTTCATTGGTACGGCCTGTGCGGATCAACTCCAGGTAGTAGCGATCACCCAATAGTGTTTGCCACTCCTGTAGCAGACGTTCAGCCTCACTCTGTTGACCCGCCAATAGCGCCCGGCCAACATCGCCATCTCGCCCACCTGAGAGGACAATAAGCCCCTCAGACTCTGTCACCAGCCACTCACGCTCCAACATCGGCCGTCCTAAATGCTGCCCCTCTTGATAGCTCTTTGAGACCAAGCGCGTCATGTTGCGGTAGCCAATCTCATTTTGAACCAGTAGCACTAGGCGGAATGGGGTGTTGGCATCCTCTTTATTACGCAGCCAAACATCAACACCAATGATGGGCTTCAGGCCGCTGGCTGATGCGGCACGGTAAAATTTCACCATCGAAAAGAGATTGGATTGGTCAGTAATAGCAACCGCAGGGCTGCCCTGCTCTGTCAATGCTGCGATCATCTTTTTGATGCGCACGATGCCATCGACCAGTGAGAATTCTGAGTGAATTCTGAGATGTATAAACGTTGGTTCCATCAGAGGTTGCTGGTCACTGTTTTAGTCAAAAATAGGTGGTTATTTTAGCTGTAAATAGATGCAATTTTTTAAACTATTTTCTGCAAAATCATCAATATCTATACACCGCTAAATTTCAATTAGAGCCGTTTCTTAACGGGGCCAAAAGAGCGACGATGGATGGGGGTTATACCCAACTTATCCAATGCTTCCAGATGCATTTTAGTTGGGTAACCTTTATGTTTTGCAAGACCATAACCTGGGTAGCGCCGATCCATCTCAACCATCTCATGGTCACGCGCCACTTTTGCGATAATTGATGCGGCACCAATTGAAGCAACCGAACCATCTCCACCAACTATCGCTTCTGAACTACAGTTAAGATCGGGGCAGCGATTCCCATCAATCAGAGCGTGATCAGCAGTGATCTCTAGCGCCTCCACCGCACGCTTCATAGCCAACATACTGGCTTGCAGGATATTAATCTGGTCGATCTCCTCAACCTCTGCCCTGCCCAGTGCCCAACAGAGTGCCTTCTCTCGGATCTCTATTGCCAATTTTTCACGCCGTTTCTCAGTCAATTTTTTAGAGTCATCCAATCCTTCAATAGGACGAGCAGGATCAAGAATAACCGCTGCCGCAACCACTGCTCCGGCAAGCGGCCCACGCCCAACCTCATCGACACCCGCAATATATTGGAATTCACTCATTGGCTATTCTCATTAATCAACGCTAAAACAGCTTCAGCAGCTTGCCTGCCTGTATCTTGCTTCAATTCATGGTGAATTTCAGTATATCGTTGCTCAATTTTGGCCACGTTCTCAGGTTCATTTAGAAAACCGAGCACCGCCTCTGAGAGCAGTATAGGGTCACACTTTTTCTGTAGAAATTCAGGTGCTAGCTCTTCATCAGCCAACAGATTAGACATCGCAATATACTTGGTCTTAACCAAGCCAAGTGTGATGCCGATAAAATAGGAGAGCCAATGGACACGGTAGGCAACCACCATCGGCCTTTTCAACAATAGCGTCTCCATTGTTGCTGTACCAGATGCCGTGAGTACCACATTGGCAGACTGGATCACGTCACGTGCATGTCCATCTATTAGGGTGATGGGTAGCTGAAGCCCTGTCTGCTGTAGTTTCAACTCAAAGGCCTCACGTATGCTCGGATTAACCAGTGGTACAACAAATTTCAGATCAGGTTTCTGCTGTAAAAGATATTTAGCGGTCTGCAAAAAATCACTGGCGAGTGCCTTTATTTCACTCTGACGACTACCAGGCAACAGGGCTATAAGGGTGTTATCAAGCGGTAAATTAAGTCGCTGCCGTGCCGCTAAACGATCACTCTCAAAGGGGATATCCTCAGCCATCGGATGTCCAACATATTGAGCGTTAACTCCTCGCTCAAGCAGAAATTCTGTCTCAAAGGGGAAGAGGGTCAACAGAAGATCAACCGTTTTTCGAATCGTTTTAGTACGCCCTGAGCGCCACGCCCAGACGGTAGGGCTAACAAAATGTACCGTTTTAATCCCCGCTTTGTGCAGTTTTTTCTCAAGGCCTAGATTAAAATCAGGCGCATCAATACCAATAAAGAGGTCAGGGGGATTGTTGGTGAAATGTTTGACTAGCTGACGACGAATACCAACCAGTTCAGGCAGATGTTTGAGTGGCTCTACAAACCCCATGACAGAGAATGTCTCAATTGGGTAGAGTGTCTTACAGCCTGCTGCCAACATGCACTTGCCAGCAACACCTTCAAATTTTATGGTTGGATCGATCTTGTGCAGAGCGGTGATGAGCGCTCCACCCAATAGATCACCTGAGACCTCGTTGGCGACAATTCCGATACGCATATCGGCAAGCTATCTAACGATACTGCGTTCACTACGCACTAAAAAGTCGATAATGACCTGGATTTCAGCACCATCTTTAGCCATCTTCTCCAGCTCAATCTTCGCTTCACTGAGTGGTATTTTAGAGATAAAAATCAGCTTATAGGCCTGTTTCAGGCGCCGGATTGCATCCTTATCAAAACCACGCCGGCTCAAACCTTCAGCGTTGATTGAGCGGGCGCGAGCAGGATTACCAGTAACCGTAATATAGGGCAGTACATCTTTAGTAATGGCTGAACCCATTCCGCAAAAACTGTGCATACCCACTTTGCAAAATTGATGCACCAGTGTAAAACCGCCCAGAATAGCATGATCCTCAACCGTAACATGGCCACCCAGTGAGGCACCATTAGCCATGATAGTGTGATTGTGGATAATGCAATCATGCGCTACATGGGTATAGGCCATCAGCAGGTTATCATTGCCAATACGGGTAAAACTCTCATCCTGAATAGTGCCACGACTGATGGTGGTGAATTCACGAATAATGTTGCGATCACCAATCTCAAGCCGCGTCTCTTCACCGGCAAACTTCTTATCTTGCGGATCTTCACCCACCGATGAAAATTGGTAAATTTTGTTATCACAACCAATCGTGGTTGGGCCATTGATGGTGACGTGCGAGCGAATTTTACTCCCTTTACCAATCTTCACCCCCGCACCGATAACGGTGAACGGACCGATGGTTACCCCCTCATCTAGTTCGGCAGCAGGGTCAATAATGGCATGTTTATCTATCAATTAAAGCTCTCTTGCGGTGCATAGTACTTCAGCTGAAGCGACCAATTTATCATCAACAACAGCTTCACAGGAGAAGCGAATAATACCCCGTTTTTGTGTCTTAAGCTCGACCGAGAGAATCAGTTGATCGCCAGGAAATACGGGGCGTTTGAAGCGTGCTTTATCGATGCCAACCAACATGTAGATAGCATCATCAACAACTACTTTTGGGTTTGATTCCATGGCAAGAAGACCGGTCACTTGTGCTAACGCTTCAACGATCAATACACCAGGCATCACCTTTTTATTAGGAAAATGCCCCTGAAAGAAGGGTTCATTGTAGGTGACATTTTTTAGTGCTGTCATGCTTTTGTCTTTTTCAAACTCAACCATCCGATCCACTAATAGGAATGGATAGCGATGTGGCAGCAGTTCTAGGATGCGATTGATATCACCATTTTTCAAAATATCTCTCCAG
>Ga0256834_1000785_pt1 | contig 22367 bp, 22 predicted proteins | sample 4281140metaG_FD_190536 | JGI IMG/M metagenome (GOLD analysis project Ga0256834, IMG submission 190536) | Hydrothermal vent microbial communities from East Pacific Rise, Pacific Ocean - 4281-140 | ecosystem: Environmental > Aquatic > Marine > Hydrothermal vents | place: Pacific Ocean: East...
CTTTAGAGAGGGGGAAACGCCTTGTTCCATTTCGAACCAAGAAGCTAAGACCCTCATCGCCGATAATACTGCAGCTTACTGTTGTGGGAATGTAGGTCGCTGCCGGATTTCGTTTTTTCTTACTTCTTTTATCTTTTAAAAATATTTTTAGTTTATTTTAACTTTTCTTATACTTTAAAATCATGGCATAAGCCTCATCTTTTAGTTTTAATTTCTCTTTCTTAAGTTTTTCAAGCTCTTTATGCTCTAAATGTTCTCTATCCTCTTCAATCGCGGTTATTTTATCGTCTAGTTGATTATGTTTATCAAAAATTCTTGCGAAGTGGTTGTTCTGTATCTTTAAGGCTGTAATCTCTTCTCTGTATTCGTGCAACATAGTTAATCCTTTTTAAATTTATTGTATTATGTTTTAAGTTTAACATTTATGTTCTATAGTCTGCATTAATCTTTACATATTCATAGCTTAAATCGCATCCATAGCTTGTAAATTTTCCAACTCCTACTCCAAGTTCACACGATATTTTAAATTCATTTTTTTTCATTATCTTAAATGCTTTTTGTTCTGTCTCTTCATCAAGAGATGGCTTATCTTTTGAGTAGATTAAAAGTTCGTCATATTTTATAATTAGGCTCTCCTCATCACACTCTATGCCACTAGCTCCGATAGTTGAAGCTATACGACCCCAGTTTGGATCTTCTCCAAAAAGAGCAGTTTTAACAAGTAGTGAGTTACTAAGTGCTTTACTTGCAATTTTTGCTTCACTCTTATTTTTAGCACCACTTACTTCAAATGCTACTACTTTATTTGAGCCTTCTCCATCTTTTAGTATTTGAAAAGAGAGCTCTTTTGTTAGGGCAAAGAGGGCAGTTTTAAATGCCTCTTTGTTGTAAACTCCGCTTTTTTTGTTTGCCATTATCAAGAGGGTATCGTTTGTTGAAGTGTCTCCATCTACACTTATGGTGTTAAAAGATTGGTTAGTAGCATCTTGTAAAAGTTTATCTAAATCAGGTTTTGGAACATTTGCATCTGTTATAACAAAACATAACATTGTTGCCATGGCAGGATTTATCATGCCTGCACCTTTACAGATAGCTGCTAAGTGAAAGTATGAGCCATCTTCTAGCTCTACTTTAAAACATAACTCTTTTTCAAAACTATCTGTCGTCATAATGGCTCTTGCTGTTTTATAAGAGTTTTTAGCTTGAAAATCAAACTTATCAAAAGCACTTTTAATAAGATCTTTTTTAAGCCTATAACCAATCACACCAGTTGAACTCATGATGGGATTTTGGATTTTTATTTTACTTTCTAGGTTTTCTAAAATATCTTCAATATCTTCAATACCTTTTTTGCCAGTCATTGCATTTGCATTTTTAGAGTTTATGAGTATAAAATCACTTTGAAAATTTTTAGGGTATTTCTGAAAATGTTTTATTGGAGCAGCTGCAAAGGTATTTGTTGTGAAAACGGCACTTATATCACAAAGTGTATCACTTCGTATAAAAGCGACATCTCCATCAACATCTGAAACTCCAGAGTTTGCAGTATTTGTTTTCATCCCAACATTTACACCATCACAATAAAAACCATCTACATTTGAAAGTGAACCTTTTAATGGAGTTATTTTAAACATATTGCATCTCTCTTGGTTTATCTTTTTTTCTAGCTATTTTTCTAGCTTGTGATATACTTTTTCCGCTTCCTATAAGCAGTAGTTTGCTTCCTTGAAGTATTAGCTGTTCTGCATCTGGCATTGGTATAAATCTATCTTTTTCATCTCTAATTCCAACAACATTTACCTTTACAAAATCGGGAAGATTTATCTCTTTTAATCTTTTAAAAATCATCCATGAGTGACTTGGAACAATTACTTCTTCTATATCCAAAGGTGTATCTTTTTTGTATAAAAACTCCTCCAAAATATTTTCCATCTCAGGTCTTTGACTAATAGCACTGAGTCTTTGAGCCATTAATTTTGTAGGAGAAACTACACTATCAGCTCCTAGTTTTTTAAGTTTTTCTATATCACTTAGGTTTCCTGCATTTGTCATAATAGAGTAGGGTCTTCTTCTTGATATGCTTTTTTCATAAAGTCTTACTGTTGAGATAACTGCTATATTGTCGGTTATATTGTTTGATAATGTTATAACACCTTTTGCACTTGAGAGGTGAGATTTTATGAGGGCTAACTCTGTATGAGTTTCCTCTTGAACAAAATATGGATAAGAGTGTTTTTTAGCCTCATTTGCTAGATTTGGACTTGGATCTATTACAACAAATGGAATGTGATTTTCACGAAACTGTTTTGTAAGTTGTATAGTGTAGTCGTTGTGGTTACAAATCACATAATGGTTTTTTAATCTTGCAATATTATATAGCATTTTTCTCTCCCTTAATATACTTATGAGTTCACCCTTGTTTAAAACTTCAACCAAAATACCAACAGAAAATGAAAATATTCCAAATCCAAGTATTATTAGCACTATTGAAAAAAGTCTACCTGCATCTGAAAAAGGTTGAACCTCTCCAAAACCAACAGTTGTAAAAGTTATACCTGTTTGATATATCGCATCTATTAACTCAAAATCTTCAATAATAATATACCCAAGTGTTCCAAGCATCATAATTAATACTATGAGTATAATTGGAAGACGAAAAGGTGCTAATTGTAGGTATAGTTCAGTATTTAGATTTATATGAGGTTTTGTAGATTTTTTCCAGTGGAGGATTTTTTTGATTTTATCAAGAGTTTTCATCAAAATCCTCTAGGTTTTTTTGGTGTGAGTTTAAGCTTTTTTTCTCATTGTTCTAAGCTCTTTTGCACAAACCTTGATTTTTTTTCTTGTACCATCTTCTAAAGTCACTCTTACAGTTCTAAGATTTGGTAAAAATCTTCTTTTTGTTTTGTTTTGAGCATGACTTACATTGTTTCCTGCCATTGGACCTTTGCCACTAATTGAGCATCTTCTTGCCATAATATTTCCTTGAGTTTTATAATAAATTTGTTGGGGATTGTATCTAAATAACTCTTAATATAGACTTTGTTTGCATCTACTATTTTTAATATATAGCAGATGCAAAAGAGGTTATACTAAATTAATCCAACCTTTTAGGGTTTGCAGTGTTGGAACAGTTGGGACGATAGGTGATTTTTTATTAAAACTTACCATCTCATCATATAGCATTGAAGCATCAGCATTTGCTAAATCTTCTCTTGAGCTTATGCCAACTATTTGCATTAGTTCTGCATATTGACCACCAACTCCAGGTGTTTTCATAAGGTCAGCCATGCTAGTCCATGCTCTTATAGTTTCAGGGTCTATCTTCATAGCATTTGCTGCTTTTTCAACATTTTCATCTTTTTTATAAAATGCTTCAACCATGTTACAAGTTGTCTCAATTCCCATAGATCTTAACTGTTTTCCATACGATGGTCCAATGCCTTCAACTTCTTGAATATCATAACATTCATCCATGTTTTCAGCAGCAGCAATTAGTTTTTTTTCTACATTTTCAGCATAAGTTTTCTCTTTATCTAAATTTTCTTGTAGAGATTGCTTTTGTGAATCAAGTCCATTAATTTTTGCATCATAATCACCTTTTATGCCTTGAACTTTACCCTCCCATTTGCTCTCTAAGTCACTTATGGCTCTTTGTGCATCTGATTTAGAAGATAATAAAGAGGCACTTAGTGTCTGTTTTTCTATATCAAATTCTTTTGTTTGTGCTTGAAGTTTCTCTTCCCATTGTGCATTTGTTAAAGCTAGTTTTTCGCTAAGTTCTAAATCTTTTGTTAAAAGCTCCTCTTCGCAGTTGCATCCACCTCTCATAATCCAGCCTATTATAGCTCCTATAATGCCTGCTATCAATAGGCATATTAGTATTTGTGCTAGTATATAACTCATTATTTCACTCCTTTTATTATAAATTCTATTCTTCTGTTTTTTGCACGACCATCTTTTACAAAATTATCACCAATTGGTTTTGTCTCACCATGACCTATTGCTATTAATTTTTTTGCATCCATTCCTTTTTTGATAAAATAATCTTTTACAGCTTTTGCTCTTTTTTCACTTAGAGCTTGATTATTTACTTTAGTTCCAATTGAATCTGTATGTCCTTCAATGGAGATTATAGCTTTTGGACATTTTTTTGAAATATTATATAAGCTGTCTAAAAGTTTATAGCTTATCTGTTTTATCTCCGCGTTGGCAGTTTCAAAGTGAATTTTATCTTTGCTTAAGAGGTTTTTAAATTCATTTTGACAAGATATGGCTGCAACTTTAGGGGTAGGTGTTGGTTTAGCAACAACTTTTGGTTCGGGCACTGGTTTAGCAATAATTTTTGGAGTTTTTATATCAAATTTTCCACTGTAATTGCTTGAAAGTTTGCTTTTTAGAGTTGCTAATATAGTCTCTTTTTTATCAGCTTTTGAAACATAACCTCTAAAATTAAAATTTGTATCAGAAATTTTTAATTCACCATAATCTACATCATTAAGCTTATTAAGCCCTAGTTTTGTATTTAGAGTAAATTTATCTGGAGCTCCCTTAATCTCTTTAAGGTTATCTGTAACATTTGTGCTACCAAAAAGAGTATTAGCTAGATTAATTACCTCGTTGTGGCTCTTTTCATTAGGAGTATATCCATCTAATATTACTTTGTTTTGATTATCTTTTGTAGCTGTTAATGTATATGGAGAAGGTATAGTGACCTCTAGTTTTGGCTCTTTCTTTGGAGGTGCTACAACAGCTTCAATTACTGTGGGTACAACAACAGGAATTGCTGCAACTTTCACAACTTTAAGTTGGTTATCAACTTCTTGTATACCTTCAATACCAAGAGCAATTTTGCTAGCTTCTTGTTTTAACTCTTCGCTTGGAGCATTTCCCGTTAGTGTAAGAGTGTTTGTAAGTTCAAAACCTTCGCCTTTTAGGTTTGCATTTACAAAACTCATCTGTTTTTCATCATATGTGATTTTAGCTTTTGAAACTAAATCATCTTTTATCGTATCAGCTTTGTCTATAAAGCAGAAGTACGATAATATTGCTATTAGTATAGCTCCTAGCAGCAATAATAACACATTCTTCATGCTAAGTCCTTCATTATAAATTTTAGTCATAAATATATATTTAACTAATTCTTATAATTTTAACCTTAATCACATAAGAGTTTAATTATTTAAATAAAATTGACCCAAGTCTTAACATATTTGACCCGCAAGCAACAGCTAGCTTATAATCACCACTCATTCCCATTGAGCAGTATTTTGCTCCATCTTTTTGTAATTTATCAAAAATGTTATAAGTAGTTTTAAAACTCTTTTCTATCTCTTTTTGATTTTCACTGTGAGCTCCTATGCTCATAACACCTTTTATGGAAATATTTTTAAGTTCTTTGATTTTTAAATACTCCTCTATCGCTAAATCAGCACTTATTCCAGCTTTGCTATCTTCATTTGCACTATTTATCTGCAGTAAGATGCTAGGTTTTAAGCCTTTCACTTGGGCTCTTTTATCTATCTCTTTAGCCATTTCAAAGCTCTCTATTGAGTGAATTAGGGTAGGTTTTAAATCTAGTAGAGCATTTATTTTATTACTTTGAAGCCTTCCTATAAAGTGCCACTCTATTGGATACTTTTCAAGTTCAATAGATTTTGCTTTTAAATCTTGAACCTTGTTCTCACCATAAGCTCTTTGTCCAACTTTATAAAACTCCTCAATCTCACAAGCACTCGCTCCTTTACTTGAAGCGATAATTCTTATGATTTGATGCTCATTTGTCTCTAATCTAACAGCCTCTATATCTATTAAAACCTTGTCAAAATTGTTCTCATATTTACTCATCTTAATCTCCTATAAGTCTTGCTATATCGTTATATGTTGTAAATGCCATCAGTGCGAGAAGAAGTACCCAGCCAAATACAGTCATACTGTAAAACACTCTCTCACTTGGTGCTTTTTTAGTTATCATCTCATATAGATTGAACATTATGTGTCCACCATCAAGTGCAGGAATTGGTAGCAGGTTTAAAATGCCAAGATTTACAGAAATCAAAGCTGCTAGAGCAAAAAGTGTTGCTATACCTATGGCACTTGCTTGTGAAGTTACATCTACTATCGAGATAACTCCGCCCATTTGATCCATAGGAATTACACCTTGAATCAGTTTTTGAAGACTCTGTGCGATTATGGTTGTAGCCCAGATGGTTTCACTCCATGCATGGCTTAAAACCTCACCAATAGAGTTAAACTCTAAAGTTATAAACTCCCCACTTGGAGCTATGCCTATGAGTCTTTTTTGTATCTTCTCTCCAAAAATCGTTTGAGCTTCACTTATATGCGGAGTGATATTTAAGTTTAAAATTTTATTTTCTCTTTGTAATTGTACATTTAGAGTTCCTTGCGAATTTTTGATAATATCACTCAAGTCATCCCAAGTTGTAATCTTCTCTCCATTTATTGAAAGGAGTCTATCTTTTGGTAAAACTCCAGCTTTTGCGGCAGGAGAGTTTTCACCAACTCCACCAATTTGAGGAGACATCTTCTCAGCTCCAATATAAGCGATAGCGATATATAATAAAAATGCCAAAAGTATATTTGCTAAAGGACCAGCTATAGATATAATAATCTTTTGCCAAGGTTTTTTTGACATATAACTATCATCTTCATTACTTTTTTTACTAAGATCAAAATCATCTTGACCTTTCATTCTAACAAAACCACCAAGTAGCATAGGGTAGAGAGTATAGTTTGTATCACCTATCTTTTTTTGAGCGATAGGTTTTGTAACAATCAAAGGGATGCCAAGTCCAAACTCTTCAACCTTTACACCAAAATAGCGAGCGGCTAGATAGTGTCCCCATTCGTGAAAAACAACAAGTGCAGAAAGCACAAGTATCGAGATTAAAATTCCCATTATTTTAAATATCCTTTTAAGTATTCAAGCCCTGAATAGATTGTGATTAAAACCGCAATCCATAAAAGCAAAGTTGCATATGGCCAGTTCATTAGTAAAAATCCAACTGCTATCATTTGCACAACTGTTTTAGTCTTGCCAGCAAGAGTTGAGCTAACACTTTTTCCCTCACTTGCAGCTTGTACTCTAAGTCCTGTTATGAAAAACTCACGAGTCAATATAATCAAAACAGCCCATGGACTTGCTCTATCTAAAAATACTAACCCTAAAAATGCAGCAAGCATTAGCATCTTATCTGCAAGTGGATCTAAAATAGCTCCAAGTTTTGTTATCTGATTCCAACTTCTTGCGATAAATCCATCAAAAAAATCAGTCACACTTGCGATGACAAATATAAAAGCGGCCATATAATCAATCCAAGTTACATCTATATTTACAAATATAGGGTTATCTCTATCTACCAATAACCAAAACATCAAAGGAGCTAAAGCAATTCTAAGAAGGGCTAAAGCATTTGGTAGATTTAACATGCTGATTGAAATGATGTTCCTCCATCAACTACAAGCGTTTGTGCTGTAATCCATGAAGCATCAGGTGAGCATAAAAATAGACAAGCCCCAGCTATATCTTCAGGTTGTCCCATTTTACTAAGTGGAGATAAAGCAATGGTTTTTGCTTTTACCTCTTCATAATTTGTAAAAGCTTTTAATGCATCTGTATCAATTGGACCACCACTAACTGCATTTACTCTTATGTTCATTTCACCAAGTTCTGTTGCTGCATACTTAACCATCGCTTCAACTGCTGCTTTATTTGTTCCATGTCCTGCATAATTTTCAATATAAGTTAAATTTCCAGTTGAACTCATGGAGATGATTGAACCACCTCCAACTTTTTCCATTCTTTTAGCAGCCTCTTGAGCTCCTATGACAAAGGCATTTACAGTTGCTGTGTAGATATTGTTCATACCTCTTGGTTTTAATCTCATAAATTTTCCATAACCACCAACAACAGCTCGTCCATAAATCATAGCATTTGAGATAAAATAATCAACTCTATCAAAATCTTTATCAAGCTCTTTGTACATATCTTTGTAAGTTTCAGGCTCTAGTATATTTAGTGCATAACATCTTGCTTTGATTTTGTACTTATCTTCTAAATCTTTGGCAATTTTTTCAGCCTCTTCTTTATTTGAATTGTAAGTAAAAGCTACATTTATACCGTTTTGTGCAAATTTATAAGCGATAGCTTTTCCAATTCCTTTAGTAGCTCCGCTTACAACTAATGTATTTCCTCTCATTAAAATCCTTCTATTTTATACTGTTTTAAAACTCTCTCAATCTCTTTTAAATTTTGTGAGCTTGGAGGAGTTAGTGGTAGTCTATACTCTAGTGTTGGTATAAGTCCAGCTATAAACATAGCAGCTTTTATAGGTATAGGGTTGCTCTCACAAAAAAGTATGGTATTTATATCATAAAGATTATCATTAATCGCTTTTGAAGCAGCAAAATCACCACTCATGCCGACATGAGTAAGAGATGAGATACTACTTGGAAGTAGATTTGAAGTGACTGAGATTACCCCAGTTCCTCCATTTGAGATAAGAGGATAATTTATCATATCATCTCCACTTATAACTGCTAATCTTGGCTCTTTTGAGAGAAGCTCTACACATCTTTGAATAGATCCAGTCGCCTCTTTAACACCATAAATATTTTCAAAATCATTAAAAAGTCGTATGGTGGTTTCAGCCAACATATCTACACTTGTTCTTCCTGGCACATTATATAAAAGAACAGGAAGTTCAACTGATGTAGAGATAGCTTTGTAGTGTTGATACAATCCTTCTTGAGAAGGTTTATTATAATATGGTGTAACAGATAAGATGCCATCAGCACCGTGTAGCTGAGCAAATTTTGCTAAATCAACTGCTTCACTTGTTGCATTGCTTCCAGCTCCTGCTAAAACTTTTGTGTTAGTGTTCTTGCAAGTCTCAACAGCAATCTCTATGCACTCTTTATGTTCACTATGGCTTAGTGTTGTACTCTCTCCAGTTGTTCCTACGGGCACTACTGCATCTATACCGTTTGCAATTTGTCTTTTTATCAGTTTTTCATAAGTATTTGTATCAAGTTTTCCATCTATAAATGGTGTTATAAGTGCTGTCATAGCTCCTAATGGTGCATTCACTTTGTCTCCTTTTTGAGTATTAGTGTTGTTGAATTTTTCCGCGTAAAATATTTGTTTGCCACCTCTTTAATCTCTTTTGGTGTAACAGAATTCATATTTTTTTCATACTCTAAAAGAGGTTTAATATCTCCTCTTGCAAGATAACTTCCAAAGATGCTAACAAGTGTGCTTGAATTTTCCATGCTAAATACAAAGTCTGATTTTGTATTTATTTTGACTTTATCTAACTCTTGTTTGCTAACTTCCTCTTTTTTAATTAATTCAATTTGCTCTAATAATATCTTTTCAACTTGCTCTGCTTTAACTCCAGGATTACAAACTGCCATAAATAGATAAATACCAGGGGCTTTGTTCTCCATGTTGTAAGCATAGATAGAGTTTACTAATTTTTTTTCATCAATTAAAAGAGCATTTAGTCTGCTGCTTTTTCCACTACTTAAAATCTCACTTAAAGCTGAAAGTGCTACTTGGTCTTTATGTTGAAAATTTGGTATATGATAAGCAATTGCTAGCATCTCTACTTCACTCTCAAATGCTACTTCTATTCGTTTTGCACCATCTTGTACAGGCTCAACCATGTGGTTTTTCAGTGGCATTTTAGAGTTTTTAATATGGCTAAATTCTTTTTTTGCAGATGTAAAAACTTCTTCTGGCTTTATATCTCCAGCCACTACAATAATCGCATTTTGTGGTTGATAGTAAGCTTTATGAAAAGATTTTATGTCTTCTAGTGTCCAGTTTTTTATATCATTTACAAAGCCTATTGGTGTCCAGTGGTATGAGTGATAGAGATAGAGATTATTAAAAAGTCTAAAGTATAGATAACCTGTTGGGTTATTGTCCGTTCTCCATCTTCTCTCCTCTAAAACAACATCTCTCTCAGGTTGAAACTCTTCATCTTTTAGATTTAGATTTTGCATAAGCTCTGCAAAAAGATTTAGAGATTTAGAGAGATTATCAGATGAAGATTTTATAAAATATTGAGTATAGTCAAATCCAGTAGATGCATTGTTAACTCCTCCAAATCCTTTGACAATTGTGTCAAATTCACCAGCTTTTAAATTTTTTGTTGATTTAAAATTTAGATGTTCAAGCATGTGAGCTATGCCACTTTTGCCCATTATCTCATCACCGCTTCCTACTTTGTAAAATATATCAGTTGTTATGACATTTGACCCATTTTGCATAGGTATCACAACAATTTGAAGTCCGTTTTCTAATGTTTTCGTATAATGTTTTGGTAATAAACCGTTGCTCATAAGCACTCCTGCTGTTAAAATTAATGTAAATAATATTTTTTTCATCTTCTATCCGCCCCAATTACCTCGTTTAAATTTGTAAATCCATCTTCTAGCATAAGCTTTAGTATACCCTTATTTATCTCTTTGCAAAGTGCTGGTCCTTCAAAAACTAAAGCACTATAAACTTGAACTAAACTAGCTCCAGCTCTTAATCTTTTATATGCTTCATTAGCACAAGATATACCGCCAACGGAGATGAGTGTAGTCTTACCGTAAAACTCTTTTGCCAAAGCTTCAAATAGTTTGAAACTTTTATCTTTTAAAACCTCTCCACTAACTCCTCCAAAATCTTTTGAATTCTCTAACAGGCTATAATCTATCGTAGTGTTTGTGGCGATAATTCCTTTTGCACCGTGCTTAATTGCAATGGCACACATTGAGATAGCATCTTTTACCTCTAAATCAGGAGCAATTTTCAAAACAACTGGCTTGTTAGTTATCTTCAAAGCCATCTCAAATATATCCTTGATAAATGTCTCATTTTGTAAATCTCTAAGACCTGGTGTATTTGGTGAAGAGATATTTATGACGATATAGTCACAAATATCTTTAAATCCCTCTATCAAAATTTTATAATCACCAATGGCATCTTCGCTAGTTGTATCTTTGTTTTTTCCGATATTTGCTCCAAGAGGAGTGGAAAAAGGGTAGAGTTTTTGGATATTGTTTTTTGCAAATTCTAAACCTTTGTTGTTAAAACCCATCGCATTTTGAAGTGAATTTTGTTTTGGAAAACGAAAAAGTCTTGGTTTTTCATTTCCAATTTGAGCTTTAGGAGTTAATGTTCCAAACTCAATAAAACCAAACCCAATAGCTTCAAGCCCTTTAATCATAGTTGCATTTTTATCAAACCCAGCAGCTAAACCAACAGGATTTGGAAAAGTTACATCAAATATCTTTTGAGAGAGTCTTTGATCTTCAAATTTATATCTTTTAGAGATAAGCTTTAACAAAAATGGAGCATATGAGCCTATGGTTTTTAAAAGGCTCTCTGTTATAGTATGTGCATTCTCAGGGTCTAGTTTGTAAATGTATTTTTTTAAGTTTTTATACTGCATAGTATATATTATACACATCCAAATCTTAAATATCCACTCTCTTTTTAGACTCTAAAAAAATATCTTTAATAACCTCGGAAATCTCTTGTGCTTTAAGTCCGATTTTATTGAGGTCTTTATTGTCAATAATTAGTCTCTTTTCACATATCTGGCTTAAGCTGTTTTTAGTTGTTTTTGGCATGGTTTTAATCTTTCTTTGTCTACTTTCAAGCTCTGCAATTTTAAGTATATTGTTTTTGTAGCTTGTTTTAAATTCACTTAACTCTTCTATTTTGATTATGAGTTTTTGTTTTTCGTCTTCTAGCTCTTGAAGTTCAAGTTTTAATAGCTCATTTTCATCTTCACAAATTTTTTGTTCTTTTATCTGCTCTAATAATATCTGATTTTCAGAACTTAAGTATGAAATTTTTTCTCTACTAGTCTCATCAGTCTCATAGTCTAAGCTTTGTGTTAGCAACTCTTTTTGTACACTAGAGTACTCCTCTTTTAAAATCATTAATTCTCTATCTTTAGCTTCGTTTTCACTTTGGTGCTCATTTATCTGCTCTTGTTTGGTATCAAGTTTCTCTTTAAAAGCTAGTATCTCTAATTGGTGGTTTTCATTTTTTACAAAAGCGGAAAAAATCCAACCAATAATAAACCCGAGTATTGAAGCTGCAAGCATATAAAGTATAATTTGTGAAATAATGGTTAACATGTCTATGAATCCTTTTTTATTACTGAAATTTCTATTAGAGATGATTCTCTTTTTTGTATGACTTTTATATTTTTTGATGAGATGCCTAAAGATTGAAAATACTTTTTAATTAAGTATGTTTTTTTACTTCTTTTTTCACTTTCAATTTTTAAAAATGTATCTTTGTTTTTCTTTGATAAATGGGCTAATTTTTTTAGTTTTGTTTTTTCACTTTTTATGAGATATTTGCTCTCTTTTATCGTTATGGAGTCTAAAATTTCTTCTATCGTGAATTTTTTATAGGTTTTTTTTATAGGTTTTTTTTCTATCTTTTCAGTTTTTTTTTCTGATTTTTCTATTTTTCTATTTTTTAATTTTTCCTCTTTGATAGCTTTGTTATAAATCTTCTCTATATCTCTTTCTTCTTTTTCAATAAGTTTTATACTTTGTAAATAATCATTAGAGTCTATCTCTTTAGATGTTTTATTTAATTCATGTGTTGGATCGATTATCTCTTTTTTGGGAGAGGTTATAGTTTTTATATTTGGGTTAAATTTGTCTATGTATCTTGTAATACTGAAAGTAATAAGTAAAAATGTAAATAGTATTCCCAATAAAAGTACATTTTTGCTCTGCATCATATCTCCACTACATAATTTAAATTAGGATTATAAGGTAAATTTAAATTTAGCTTATAAGTAGAGTATACAATAAAATTTTACTTTTGTAAACCATTTAGATAATAAAATTTATAAAAAAATTTTAAAAAGTCACAATTTTTCCCAAAGAGTTCCATGAGGAGTATCTAAAATTTGTACTCCAATAGCTTGGAGTTCGTCTCTCAGAGCATCACTTCTCTCGTAATCTTTTATACTTTTAGCTTCATCTCTTTTTTTGATTAATTCTTCAATCTTAGTTTTATTTTTTTCAGTAACTCCAATTTGAAAGTAAGCAAAAGCATCAAGCCCTCCAATACCAAGTAACTTCTCTAAAAATTCTATATTCGCTCTAAGTTCTTTTTTCAAACCTTTATTTTTTGGCTCTACATCAAGCTTTTCATTTCCCTCACTTATCATCTCATCAACTACAGCTAAAGCTTGAGAGATATTTAAATCATCATTTAAAGCATTAAGAGTGTTATTTTTAAATGCCTTATTTACACTTGAGCCTTTGTCTATTAAAATTCTCTTTTTTAATCTATATAATTTATCTAATCGTTTTTTACTACTTAAAAGATCCTCTTCATTAAAATTAAAGTTTGCCCTGTAATGTATACTAAGGAGATAAAAACGAAGAATCTCTCCATCATAAACTTTGAGTGCATCTTGAAGAAAAAAAGAGTTTCCAAGAGATTTACTCATTTTTTGTCCATCTATCTGAACAAAACCATTGTGCATCCAATATCTTGCTAACTTTTGATTTGACTCACAACGACTTTGTGCTGCTTCATTTTCATGGTGAGGAAAGATTAAATCAGCTCCACCACCGTGTATGTCTATTTGATATTCACCATCACTTGCTAGATATTTTTTAATCATTGCAGAACACTCTATATGCCAACCAGGTCTTCCATCTCCCCAAGGACTAGGATAAGAAGGTTCATTCTCTTTAGAAAATTTCCACATAGCAAAATCTTTTGGATCTTTTTTTTGAGAGTTTTTTTCAATTCTACTTTGGTTTTGCTCTTCATCTACAACTCTACCACTCAAACTAAAATACTCACTATCTTTTGAAGTATCAAAATAGACTCCATTATCTATAACATAAGCAAAACCTCTGTGTTTTAAATGTGTGATAAAATCAATAATATCTTTTATACTCTCAGTCGCTTTTGGCTCAATGTCTGCATCCTCTATATGAAGAGCTCTCATGTCTCTTTTATAGTTTGTTATATAAGTTTGGATAATCTCTTCTAGTGTTTTACCGCTTTCTCTCATTTTTTCGATGATTTTATCATCAATATCTGTAAAATTTTTAACAAAAACAACGCTATATCCATTTGCCCTAAAAACTCTTCTTAAAAGATCAAATGCTAAAGAGCTTCTAGCATGTCCTAAATGTGCATTATCATAAACAGTTGGACCACAAACATAGATGCTAACAGAGTTTTTTTCTATTGGTATAAACTCCTCTTTTTGTTTTGAGCTTGTGTTGTATAGTTTCAAAATGTTGCTCCTTTTTTCTATTGTATCAAAAATTTTACAAACAGTGATAATCCAATAACTAAAACAATGATAAAGAGTAGAATAAAGAGTTTTTTGTCTTTTACAATATTTAAAAACTTATCTATTCCAAATTTTTTAACTGTTAGATAAAAAAGGATAAATCCACTAAGTGAACTAGCAAGTGCCAGACCAGCTGCTCCTAAAGGGTAAATCAAGCTAAGTGATAAAACGATATTTATCCCAAGTGAGATGGCTGAAATTTTAGCAGCCTCTTTTTGTTGATGTTTTGCAAATAGCCATAGTGAGAAGATGCGAGCTAAGCCAAAAGGTATAAGACCCACAAGATACATTGATAAAATCAAACTTGTATTTGCACTATCAACACTACTAAAAGCTCCTCTTTCATAAAGTAGCCAAACTATTTCTTTTGAGAAGATTATGCCTATTATCGTTGCAGTGATTAGTAGATATGCTAAAAACCAGAAACTTTTCTCTAACATCACTTCGGCTTTTTTTGTGTCACTATTTTTTAGATGCCTTGCAACTTTAGGAAAAATTGCAACAGAAGTTGCGATAGCAAAAATAGCCAAAGGAAATTGAAAAATCCGATTTGCATAATATAGATAAGAGATAGACCCAGAGACTAAAAAAGATGCAAGCCAACCATCTAAAAAAGCAGATATTTGAGCGGTAGAGCTACCAAGAACAGAGGCTGAAAAGTTGCTTTTAAAGTTTTTTGCATCTTTGGTGATTTTCTCTTTTTTTCTCTTTAATCCTCTAAAACCACCAATAAAAATCTTAAACAGATGAAATCTTTTAGCTGCTATAAGATGCACAAAAAGCTGTAAAAAACCACCAACAATAACAGCATAACTCATATGATAAACAATAGTTTTTGCACTCTCATTTTGCGAATATAACAAAGCACCAATAAGAGATATATTTAACAAAGCGGTGGAAAAAGCGGTTGTTGCAAAGTGATTTTTGTACTGTAAAAGTGTGGCTATAAAAGTCACTATAAATATCAAGATAAGATAGTAAAAGTTGATAGCAACTAAAGGGGCTGCTTCATTTATAGTGTTTTCATCAAAACCTGAAGCGATAATTCTTGTAAAAAAGTTTGAAAAGAGTGAAACAAAAATTGAAAAAACTATCAAAAACCCAAGAAACTTCAAAAATATCGACATAGAAAAAACACTCTTTTGCCTACTTTTTACAAATGATGGCAAAAAACTTTGAGCAAAAGCACCTTCTGCAAATATACGGCGAAATAGATTTGGGAGTTTGAAAGCTACTATAAATATATCTGTATAGATATTTGCACCCAAAATTGAAGCTTGAAGCATATCTCTTATAAAGCCTAATATTCGTGATATTAAAATTCCAAAAGAGTTTGTAAAGATTGATTTGAACATAATAAGGATGATACAATAATATCAATAAAGTTACATATGATAGTATTTAGGGAGCTCTAAAACCCCATGGTATTTATAGAAGATAATTATTCTTGATGTAGCTCAATAGATTTGCTTTGTCTTTCAACTATACTTCTGGAATTAAATTAGAAAGTAGATTTATGAGTGAATTTTTAGACAATCAAACTTCTCCATTTGAAGGAGAGTTCCCTGATGGACATCCAGTACGTACATATTTGGAGGAGAATCTTCTTATCCGTAGTCTAATACAGGAGTTGCAATCTGTGAATATTCAGGAGCAGCTTGAATTTTTTAAAGAACTGTTTGGAAAACTTGGAAAAGTAGAGCTTCATTTTGCACGAAAAGAGAACCAACTTTTTCCTTATTTGGAAAAGCATGGCTGGACAAGTCCTTCGCAGAATATGTGGGCATTTCATGATCAGATAAGAGATGAGATAAAAGCCACAAGAAAAGCCATAGAAGCAGAAGATATTGAGGCTATTGTTATGAACTCTAGGCAAGTTTTTCACTCCTTAGAACATATCATGCAAGTGGAAGAGGGGCGATTATTACCAAATGCCATGCGACTACTTAGCCAAGAGGAGTGGAAAGAGTTTCGTGATGGTGATAAAGAGATAGGCTGGATGTTTGAAACACCTCCAACACTTTACCCTAAAGAAGAGTACATTCACCCAGGAGAAGATACAGTACGTAGAAAACTTCCATTTGAAATAGATGATAAAACACATTATGATGAGGGCTACTTAACACCTGCTCAAGTCAACTCAATATTTAGAATTTTGCCTGTGGATATAACTTATGTAAATGAAAATGATCAAGTTGTTTTTTACAATAGGGGTGAAGATAGAGTCTTCCCTAGAAGTGCGGGCATCATTGGTCGTGAAGTGAAGTTTTGTCATCCACCAAAAAGTGTTGATCAAGTCCTTAGAATCCTTGAAGAGTTTAAAGCCGGTACTCAAGACCTTGCTGAATTTTGGATTCAATTTAAAGGGAAGTTCATTCATATCCAATACTTTGCAGTGCGAGATGAAGATAGAACTTATCGTGGAGTTATTGAGATGAGTCAAGATGTAACACATGTGCGTGGACTTGAAGGAGAACAGCGTCTACTTGATTGGGAATAAAAAGTTTGCAACATTGAGTTTGAGAGTACAACTCAAACTCAACTTTTCTTTTTTACCTCTAATTCTACTTTCTCTTTAGCTATATTGTCGAGTATATCAAAAAACTCTCTACTTGCTACTTCCATTGCTTTAAAATTTTCTATCAACAAGGATGCCATATCTTGACTAAGACCCTCTTTAGCCACTTTTTTAACATTTATTTCTGCATAGTCGTGAAGTCTTTCATGCGGATCAAACATTTTTGAGAAGCTTTTTGTTTCACCAAATATCTTTTTACCCTCAACAGGATACCACTTACCAACTCTACAATCTATAGAAGTTATCATAGATGAGCTATCTCTGTCATTGTTTAAAACTCTCTCATAAGCATCTGCTTTAAAAAGTATATGTTGAATTTTATCAAAAATAACAAGACTTTGATATTCTACTTTTTTTGATAATTGTGCTGTATTGTTTGCATCTGAATTTAGCTTAGTTAAAGAGTCTTGAAAGAGAGTGATTTTATTTTCAGATTCTATGGTTATTTCACTTATCTCTTCAGAGTTTGAGTGCATCTGATTTGCCTCTTGTTGAAGTGTTTGGATAGTTATAGATATTTCTGAAGTTGCTTTTTGAGTTCTCTCAGCTAGTTTTCTAACTTCATCTGCAACTACTGCAAAACCTCTACCGTGCTCACCTGCACGAGCTGCTTCTATAGCAGCATTTAGAGCCAGAAGATTTGTTTGATCTGCTATATCTTTTATGAGTTCAACAACTGAGCTTATCTCATTTGATCTCTCATTTAAAGAGTTTATGGCATCTGTTATATTAGAGATTAGTTCTATTAGATGTTTGATATCAGAAGATAACTCTCCTGTAGTTTCTAAACTTTCATTTGAAGATTTGGCAGTCTCATCTGCTAAGTTACTAATTTCACTAACATTTGAAAGAGAGTTATTTATGTTATCTTGTAAGATAGAGACTCCAGTTTTTAAACCACCACTTGTTTTTTCAAATTCCATAGCAAGCTGTGCTTGTAATTTATTTTTGTTGCTTTGGATTATAGCATTAACTCCTCTGCCTATAAGTTTGCTATTGTGTTTAAATAGACCATTAAGCCCATCATCAAAAATTTTTCTATGAGCTTTACCTTCACTAGCACAATTTATAGCAGTAACTGAGCTTCTTAAAGTTGCTTCAATTTGATCTAGCATACTATTTATACTCCAAGCGGCTTCGGCTAAAGGATCATTTGAATCTATATTAGTAATTCTTGATTCTAATTTTCCAAAAGAGGCTTCACTAGCTACTCTTTTAATCTCATCACTTAATGATGATTTTAAAACTTCCTTATCCTTGTTGCGAAATAATAAACTCATCATAGCTAACTCCTTTATCTTCTAATAATCTGTTTAAAAATTCTAGTGATGCATCCACACTCTCTTTTTGTTCTATCTGTATCATCTGCTGATACAAAGGAGATATGGTTTCAATAGCTTTTTTAGCTGGTTTTATCCTAACTGAATAGTATCCTATGATGTTATTTTCATCATCAAGTGATGCTGTAACATTTGCAAACACCCAATAGTATGTTCCATCTTTAGAGAGATTTTTTACATAAGCAAAGATTTCATCTTTTTCTTGAACTCTTTGCCATAGTAACTTAAATACAGCTTTTGGCATATCGGGATGCCTAATTATATTGTGAGGTTTGCCAAGTAGTTCTTTTTCTGTATATCCTGACATATCAATAAATATCTTATTACAGTAGGTTAGTTTACCTTTTGTATCAGTTTTTGAGACTATAAATTCACCCGAATTCATTTTTATCTCTTTGTTCATTATCATAGATTTACTCATAATTCTATTTTCCTTAAATTTAAAAATATAATCTTTTTATAAGTATCGGACAAAAATGATTTTATTGAATAGGGTTTACTTAATTAATATATTTTACTCTTCTGCCGATTTACTTAGTCAATAAAAGTATTAAGGATAGAGTTTTGGGTCTGTTTGGGTTATTAAAAGGTAGTGAAAGTGAAGAGGAGGTTGCGGTACAAGAGCCAATTGAGTTTAAAAAAACTTCAATTTCTAGTACTAACATCTCTAAAGATTTAGAAAAATTAGCTCTTTCACATAATATATCTGCAAAAGAGTTAGATTTTACTATCATCTCTTATAAAACTTTTTATAAAAAACTAAACTCTCCTAAGTATGAAGAGCTTAAGGAGATAGATAAAGATAGTTTTTTTAAAGAAAAAAATATCTTAAACCCTGAACTTGAGATAATTCAAAAATACACCATAGAAGTGTTTAAAAAAACTACTTTATCATCTGTTCCTAAAATGAGTTTAGGAGCAAACAAAACATTTACAAAAGTTGTTGTTACATTTAAACAATCAGATAGTTTTGAGTATTTTAACTCACTTGAGAAAGATATACTCTCTGCACTTGATAAGAGAAAAGTAAAGCAAGGAATTTTGTTGGGCTTTTTTGATGAAAATTCTCGTGCAGAGATTAAGAAGCTTGTATCTTCTATTAGAGTAAATGCAAAAATTGAAGAGGATGTGGTATTTACAATTTCAAAAGCATACGATCTTCAAAAGCACTCAAATGGACATATTGTTTATAAGTTTAAAAATGAAAAAGTAGATGAAAAACAGAGAGTTGATCACTCAAAAAAAGGTTTTATGAATACTGTCAAAGCTGGTGATTTATTGATTGAAGTTTTTAAATCAACAAAAGGTAGAGTTGGAAGAGATTGCAGGGGAAAGATCTTAGCACCTAAAGCGATTGACTTATCAGATGAGATTCCTGATATAAAGGTAGATGAAAATATAGAGATTAGAGAGCAGGTAGATAAAACTCAGTATTTTGCAAAGATAAATGGTTTTATAAATGAGGTAAAAGAGAATGAGTTTGAGATTAGGGATGAGCTTGTTATAGATGAGGTAAATTTTAAAACAACAGGCTCAATTCAAACTGAAGATGAACAAGATATAAAGATACAAATAGAGTGCAATGATGCGATGAGTGATGCCATAGGTGCAGGTGTAAAGATAGAAACAGCAGAGATAAGAGCGGCTGGAAATGTTGGAAATGGTGCTGAGGTTAGAGCTAAAATTATTGAAATTGGGGGACAAACTCATCAAGGTGCTAAAATTTATGGAGGTGAAGTTGAGATAAATCTTCATAAGGGGTATGCTGAAGGTGAGAGTGTTACAGTTGAGTTACTTGATGGTGGAAAAATAGTTGGAGATATTGTTCGAGTTAAAAAGGCTAGTGGTGGAGAGATAGAGGCTAAAGAGGTTTATATAGATGAAGTTTTATCAAATGTACAAGTCTTTGCATCTCACCATATTGAGTTAAATGAAGTTCAAGGTGAGGGGAATAAATTTATAATCGATGTTAGAGCTCAAAGAGGTTTTAAAGATAAAGTTGAAGATATTGAGCTAAAAACTAAAGAGATTAAAACTGATATAGTGCAACTTATAAAAAAAATAAAAAAGTTCAAAGCTAAAATAAGTAGTGAAAAAGAGACAACAGCAAATATATATGCAAGAATTATAGAGTTAAGAGAGAGTGGTGTAAAACCTCCATCATCTTTAGTATCAAAGTTGAAAGAGAATCAAAATAGAATAAAAGAGCATAATTTACTTTTAAAAGAGTTAAAAGATGATAAGATGCAGATAGAAACCCTAGAGGAACAGATGAGAGATCTTCAATCTTCTGTTTTTTCTGCCAAAGTTATAAATAACTCTGTTTGGAAGGAGTTTAATGAGGTGACTTTTAAGATTATTGATCCTCCTGTTTCAGCAACACATCTTTTAAAAGAGGGAGAAATGGCAGAGGAGATTACACTTCAGGCTGCGGAAGATGGGGAGTTTATACTAAGTCGAAAAGGATAATTAATTTAAAATGATAGTAGCGATAGAGGGAGAGGTTTCTAAAAAAGAGCCGACATACTTACATATAAAATTACCAAATGCTCTAACATATCTTGTGCATGTTTCTATAAATACTTCAGCAAAAATTTCTACAAATCATACATCTTTGCATATTACTCAAATTATCAAAGAGGATAGTCATTCACTTTATGGTTTTTTTGACTCTTTAGAAAAGATGATGTTTGATAGAGTTATAAAGATAAATGGAGTAGGTCCATCTACTGCTCTTGCAATTTGTTCTACTTTTACCCCAGATGCTTTTTCAAAAGCAGTTTTTAATCAAGATGTAGACCAGATAAAACAAGTTCCAGGAATTGGACCTAAAAGTGCAAAGAGAATTTTGGTAGAATTGAGCGATTTTAATCTCAAAATTGATGAGTTGGATGAAAAAAGCAGAGCAAAACAAGATGCACTTTTAGCATTAGAGAGCTTAGGATTTAAAAATCAGAAAATTCAAAAAATATTGCTCACATGTGAGAGTGAAACAACAGGTGAACTTATCAAAGAGGCATTAAAAAAACTTACTTAAGGAAAATTATTGAAAATTGCTACGGTTTTTGGAGCTTTGAGCTATGAGCATGAGATTAGCATAGTTAGTGCAATCGCTATGAAAGATGTGATTAAATGTGAAATTATATATATATTTTGTGATAAAAATAGAGAGTTTTATCTCATACCTAAAGATGAGATGAAATCAAAACTTTTTAGCTCATCTTTGTATAAAAAATATCCAAAATTAACTATTAAAAATGGTGGCTTTTACCAAAAAGCTTTGATGAAAGAGAAAAAGATAGATTTTGATGTTGTTTTAAATCTCTCACATGGAGGAGATGGAGAAGATGGAAAACTCTCATCTATATTTGAGTTTTTTGATATACCTTTTATAGGACCTCGTATAGATGCAAGTGTCATAAGTTTTAATAAACTCTTTACAAAACTATATGCAAAATCTTTAGGAATTGAATGTGTTGATTATGAAGTGCTACAAAAAGGTGCTTATAAAATTTCGCAAAACTACCCTGTGATAGTTAAACCACTTTGTTTAGGAAGTTCTATTGGTGTTAGTATCGTAAAAGATGCTAGTGAGCTTAAGTATGCTTTGGATGTTGCTTATGAGTTTGATGATGAGGTTTTAGTTGAGCCTTTTATCGAAAATGTAAAAGAGTATAACTTAGCTGGTGCTAAAGTATCAGATGAGTTTATCTTCTCTATCGTTGAAGAGCCACAAAAAGAGGAGTTTTTAGATTTTGACAAAAAGTATCTCGATTTTTCAAGAACTTCAAGGGTAAATAAAGCTGATATTGACCCTTATTTGGAGGAGAATTTAAAACTTGCATTTAAAAAGATATATGGCAAAATTTTTGAAGGTGCTCTTATAAGATGCGACTTTTTTGTGATTGATGGTAAAGTGGTGCTAAATGAGATAAACCCAATTCCAGGGAGTATGTCAAACTATCTTTTTGAAGATTTTAACCAAGTGATAGAAAAACTTTCAACATCTCTTCCAAAAAGTAAAAAGATAGTGATAGATTATCAGTATATTCACTCTATTGGGAGTGCTAAGGGGAAGTA